>Ga0209373_10000097_pt1 | contig 195186 bp, 187 predicted proteins | sample Higcelweek5metaG_FD_187173 | JGI IMG/M metagenome (GOLD analysis project Ga0209373, IMG submission 187173) | Freshwater pond sediment microbial communities from the University of Edinburgh, under environmental carbon perturbations - High... | ecosystem: Environmental > Aquatic > Freshwater >... | reverse complement strand
TCTGTTCCTGATAATCATTTTCTTTCATGTGTATTATCGCCAAATGTACCACATTCTGAAAATGATAGTGAGGGATTTAGTCGTTATTATGCAGTTATGATAGAAAAAGACTATTTGGAAAAGATTTATGATTCGTATACGCAAAATAAAATACCTAACTATGTATGGCATCAGTTTGTGGTTACTATAGATATTATTTTTTATATTAAACAGTTTATATATGAATATGAAAATAAGATGGAGAATTACGATACGGTATTATTAAGTCTTTCTAATGTTATAACACATAAGCTGATACGTAGCATATTAGAAAGAGAAGAGGATAAAGACGCTCTATTATGTAAATATGGAATTGAAAAGGCTGAGCAGTATTTACAACAGAATTTTGGAAAGAAAATCACAATTCTTCAGATGGCTCAAATAGCAAACATGTCAGTTTCTCATTTTGATAGAGTATTCAAGAAGAATTACGGATGCTCACCATTTCAGTATTTGTTGTATATACGAATAGAGAAAGCAAAAAAGTATCTCAAGAATAATGAGGAGAGAATTATTAATATTGCATTATTATGTGGATTTTCAAGTGCATCTAGTTTTTCGTCTTGCTTCCATAAAGTAGTTGGAATAAAACCAAGGGAATATAGAAAAGCATACAAAACACATAATATATAAGCAGAATTTCAAAAGAAAATGATGAAAAGAGAATAGTTCCATTTCTATAAGTATGCTAGAGTATTCCTATTATTTATAGAAAAGGAGAGATTATCATGACAAAGAAAGAAGTTGTTGAAGCAATAAATAAGAATCCGGTTTTTTATCTCGCAACGGAGGAAGGTAATCAGCCACACGTTAGAGGAATGCTTTTGTATAAAGCAGACGAAAATGAAATCATGTTTCATACAGGAAAAATGAGAGAAGTTTTCTCTCAACTAATGAGCAATAATAATGCAGAATTATGTTTTAATGCAAATGGTGTACAAATCAGAATAAGTGGTAAACTAGAACTAGTTGAGGATAATACATTAAAAGATGAAGTTGCGAATCATCCTTCTAGAGTGTTTTTAAATGCATGGCGAGATGCGGTATCAGTAGATGAATTTCATGAGCAATTCGCAGTATTTAAACTAACAAAAGGAAAAATAACATTATGGACAATGGAAAAAAATCTTGATCCTAAAATAGAGTTAGAGTTTTAAAGAAGTTTTTTTATATTTTTAGAGGTTAATTAAAATCTTTTCTATTATTGTATCCGCATGGTACAATAATAGGAAAGATTTTTTATTGAGCAGTAAATGTAAAAAAACATTTTGTGAATTATATAACGATAGGAGGAATGGTTTGGTGGAGAAGAAGAAAAAAATTTTAATGCAGAAGACCAGTTTGAAAAAACGGCTTGTTTATGCATTTCTAATTACATCAGTTATTCCCATTATTATTTTTGGATTTATGTCTTACTATAACAGTGCGGCAATTGTGAAAGAAAATATGGACGAGTTGACGACAACAAATCTCCAACAGACTAGTGACAGTGTAGAAATATGGCTGGATTCTTATGAGGATTTATTATACCAGATATATACAGACGATGATATTATCGGTCAGATAGATAAAATCAATAGAGGAGAAGATTTAGCTGTAACGGTTAATCAGTTAAGAAGAACATTAAGGGGTCTGCTTAACTCAAAAGATTATGTACGGTCGATTACAATTTTCACGCAAAATGGGAGTGTTGTAACTTATAATCAGTTAACGGCAGTTAGTACAGAAGATGCATGGATAAATAATTTTAGTATGTCGCAGAAAGAATTATATAATGCAGTCTCAGTTGATAACAAAACTCATATTTTTGGAACAGAGTATGCGGCAACATTTGCATCTGAGGATTATTATTTATTTCATTTAGCACATCGACTGATTAATTATAAAAAGCTAGAAGAAAGAAGTGCTATTGTAGTAGTTAGTTTGGATGAAGCTTTATTAAAGCAGGTCTGTCAAAGTAAAGATGATTCGTCAGAAAGTATGAATACTACAACTTTTATTGTGGATGATGCCGGATATGTGATTTCATATCCAGACACTAGCAAGCTTGGTAAAAAATTAGATTTTGGAGAAGAAGGGAATTTGTCAGATATATTTAAAAAACTTGTGGATGACTCAAATATTTTCAATGATCAGAATAATACAATCTATTCCTGCCATAATGATAATTTGAACTGGAATATCGTAAATGTGTCAAATCATAGTAAAGTTATGGAAAAACTAAAAGTGCAGCAAAATATCCTTACCGCTATTACATTAGTTTCATTAGTTATCGTTTTAGGAATCATAGTATTTTTAACAGAACAACTTACGGGATCGATTAAAAAAGTAACAGAAGCAATGGAAATTGCAGGGAAAGGAGATTTATCAGTTCGAATTGTTGATGACGAGAAAATGCCTATTGAAATCGAAATGATAGCAATTCAATTTAATGAAACACTGGAAAAACTTCAAACCTCTGGAGAAAAAGAAAAAGAAGCAGAGAAAAAGCAACGAAATGCTGAAATTAAAGCACTAGAAGCGCAAATTAATCCTCATTTTTTATATAATACATTGGATACCATTAATTGGATGGCAATTGATGAGGAAGAATTTGAAATTAGCAATGCAATTAGTTCTTTAGCAACTATTTTACGGTATGCAATTGATGACAGTAATGGAATCGTTAAGGTAAGGGAAGAAGTGGAATGGCTCAAAAAATATATTTTTTTGCAGCAGACTAGATTAAAAAATACGTTTCAGTGTGATATCCATATTGAACAAGATATCTATGAGATGGAAATACATAAATTACTTTTGCAGCCATTTATTGAAAACGCAATTCTTCATGGATTTGAGGGAGTAAAAAGAAATCATTTATTATTGATCAAAATGGGATTTGTAGATGAGTTCATAGAAATAGTAATTAGAGATAATGGAAAAGGGATTGATAGTAATATAGTTGCAGAAATGAATGCAGGGGTTTTTATGAAATCAAAAGATAAAAATCATATTGGATTGGAAAATGCAATTACGCGATTACACATTTATTATGGGGACAGGGCAAAAGTACAGATTAAAAGTATACGTAATGAAGGGACAGAGGTATTGATTTATATTCCAGTTGTGAATAGTGGAAGTGTAGAACTTATCTAAATCATGGGGGAAATAGTATGAAAATTGTTGTGGTAGAAGATGAGATAAGAATTCGGGAAGGTATTTGTAATTTGATTCAAAAAATGTTTCAGGAACATGAAATTGTAGGGGAAGCAGAAAACGGAGAAGAAGGATTAAATTTGATTTTAGCCACAAAACCAGATTTAGTAATTATGGATATTATGATGCCAGTAATGGATGGTCTCGAAATGCTTACAAAATTATATCATCAGAAAATGAAAACAAAGTTTATAGCACTTAGCGCATATTCAGAATTTGCATATGCACAAAAAGCTATGAAGCTGGGAGTAAGTGAATATTTATTAAAACCTATTATGGTTGGAGACTTTACACAAGCAATTAAAACCATTGAAAACCAATGCGCAGAAGAAAAAAAAGTAAACCCACAAGTCCTTGGCAGCAAAGAAAATATACTATTTGGAATGATTTACGGTGGATTAAAAATAGATGAAGAATTATGCCAATTTATTGAAAACAATTATGCTTTTGACCGTAATATGTTGTTTAGTGAGATGCAGATCTATTTTGGAAACGAATATCAAAATAAGCATGAGCAAATTGAGAGAGAAATAGAGCATTTGCTAAAGGAGAAAAAAGATGTACGTTATTGCTTTTTGAATGTTCCCAAAGACCAAATGTTTCTGGTGTTTTTGTACACATCTCAGGATTTACATGCTATAGAAAGATGGATACAGAACTATTTGCTATATCAGAGAAAAACAGATTCGAGATATAAAAATATTAGCGTCGGATGGATAGATATAAATGGAATTGCTGATATTAAAAAGGCCAATCAAAAACTAAGCAAATATTTAGACTGGAATATTGCACTAGGTGAATCTATTATTATTTCTTATCCTCAGGTGTTAAAAATTCAAACGGTACCGTGTGTTTATCCAATAGATTTAGAGAATAGAATGAAGGCTGATATGTGTGCGTATAATAGGAGTGGCGTACAAAAATCAATATTAGAATTCCAAAAACATTTTGCAGGAGGACAAGTATATTCTCCAAAAGAAATAAAAGAATCCTATGTTAGATTTTTATGGGGACTCATTAATGTTTCAAAAGAAATTGGAGCACTTGATATTGAAAAGTTTGAGCAGCAAGTAATTCTTGAGATGATAATGAGTGCTAAGAATACGGAGGAATTACGTATAGTCTGTACAAAAGTATTTGATAGTATTATTACAAAAGAAGAAAAAGGAACTAGCGCGGCAACACTTACGGTGAAACGAGCAGAAAGCATAGTTAATGAATTTTATAATACAGGCATTACGCTAGATGAAATTGCGTTGAAATTGAATATTACACCTGAATACTTAGGAACACAATTTCACAAGGAAATGGGAAAGAATTTTAGTACGTATATAAAAGAAATTCGAATGAAAAAAGCAAAAGAGCTTCTAATTGGAAGTCAATTGAAAATATATGAAATTGCACAAAAAGTAGGATATGCGGACGCAAAATATTTTAGCAGGGTATTTAAAGAGTGTACAGAGCTATTACCAGCAGAATATAGAAAGATGAATAAATGAGTTTAGATTTTTCACCCTTTTAAAGATTTGTAGGATTTCGCACATTTAGAGTAATGCGTATACTATAGTTACAAAGCAGTAAATAAAAGGAGGATTACAATGAAAAAGAAGGTACTAGCATTACTTATGGTGTCAGCAATGACAGCAACACTATTAGCAGGTTGTGGTAGCAAGGCAGAAGAAGCTGCACCAGCAGCAGATGCTGCAACAGAAGAAGTAGCACCAGCAGCAGATGAGGCAACAGAAGAAGTAGTAGCGGAAGCAGTAGAAGAAGTAGCAGCTTCATCAGCATCAGGCGATGTAACGATTTGGTATTATTGGGAAACAGAGGGACATCAAAAAGCATTGGATCATATTATACAGGAATATAATGGCTCACAGGACGGCATCACAGTAGAAGCTAAATATGTTCCATTTGCAGATTTTAAGAAACAATTATCAATTGGTGCGTCAGCAGACGAACTTCCTGATATTGTTATTCTTGACAATCCAGATCATGCATCTTATGCTGCTATGGGAATTTTCGCAGACATTACAGGCAAATTTGATGTAAGCAACTATTATGAAGGACCTGTTAATTCTTGTACATTAGACGAGAAATTGTATGGAGTTCCATTTGGAAGCAACTGTTTATGTTTATTCTATAATCAAGATATGTTGGATGCTGCAGGCTGTGAAGTACCAACAACTTGGGATGAATTGCAAGAAGTAGCAACTGCATGCACAACGGATAAAGTGTCTGGTTTTGCATTTAGCAGCTTACAAAATGAAGAAGGAACGTTTAACTTTTTACCTTGGGTATGGTCAACAGGTGCATCTTCATATGAAATTAACTCTGAAGGTGGTTTAAAAGCATTAGATTTCATTGGCGGTCTTGTTGAGTCAGGGGCTATGACAAAAGAAGCGATTAACTGGACACAGGGTGATACAATGAATCAATTTGTATCAGGCAATCTTTCTATGATGGTTAATGGTACATGGCAAGTTCCGACAATGCGTACAGAAGCAGCAGATTTAAATTGGAATGTAGCACCTATTCCACAGGATGCAAATCAGGCATCGGGTCTTGGTGGAGAAAATTATGCAGTAATAGCAGGTGGCAATGAAGATGCTGCTGTTGATTTTCTTAAATATGCAACAAGCGGAGAAACATGTCTTTATATGATGGATGCAATGGGATACATTTCTGCTGATAAGGCAATCGCAGACGGACAGTTTGCAGATGACGCAGTTTATAAGGTGTTTGTAGATGAGATGGCTTATGCAAATGCAAGAGGCCCACTTCCAGAATGGCCAGAAATTTCCGATGCGATTTCATTAGCTTTTAATGAAGTAATTACTGGAGCAAGCTCATCTGAAGATGCAGCAGCAAAAGCGCAAGCAACAATAGATGCTATTCTCGGAAAGTAATATTCAGGATGCAATTTAATATACGAAGATAAAAAGAGGAAGGAGCAGAGTGTGCACATAAGCAATTCGTGAGCAGCCTGCTCCTTTTATATATCTAGAGAGCAGTGCGCTAGAAAAGTTATTGAAAATACAGTGACAGGAGTGAAATATGAATAAAATAAAAGCATTTTTTCGTTATGGAAATACTGGATATTTTTTTGTTTTACCGGCATTTGCATACATGCTCTTTTTTGTTGGATATCCTATAATTAGTAATTTTATTTTAAGTTTTCAGGATGTTACTTTAAAGACATTAAAGGCAGAGACAAAAACATTTGTAGGGTTTCAAAATTATATAGAACTTTTTACCAGTGACAATATTCTGACAATGTCATTATGGAATACACTAGTATTTACAGTTGCATGTTTGATATTCCAATTTATAATCGGATTTGCATTAGCAGTATTATTTAATAAGAAGTTTACGATAGCAAAACCAATAAGAGGCTTATTAATGATGCCATGGATGATTCCAATTACTGTAACTGGTTTGATTTTTAAATTTATGTTTGGAACAGATGTGGGAATTATTAATTACTTTTTAAGAGGAATAGGCTTGATATCGGAAAATATTGATTGGTTGACTAATACACATACAGCCATGATAGCTGTTGTCATCGCAAATATCTGGATTGGTATTCCATTCAATATGATTTTGATTTCAACAGGACTTACAACAATTCCTGAAGAATTGTATGAGAGTGCAGAAATTGATGGGGCAAATAAATTTCTGATATTTAGGAAAATTACATTGCCATTATTAAAACCAACAATAGAATCAGTTTTAATCTTAGGTTTCATTTATACATTTAAGGTATATGATCTGATTTATGTGATGACAAGTGGAGGACCAGTAAATTCAACACAGGTATTATCTACATATTCCTATAAATTATCATTTGAATTATTTAAATATAGTAAAGGTGCGGCAGTTGCAAATATACTGTTTATAATTCTGTTTTTTGTAAGCCTCGCATATTTGAAATTTGCATATACAGAGGAGGAAACATAATGGATGACGGTAAAAAAATGAAGGGACAAAAAAACCGGATATATTGTGTGATTACAATCATTATTTTTTGTATATTGCTTTTTCCATTATACTGGATTTTTGTTACTTCTTTAAAAACAGAACAAGAGATTTTTCAGATTCCACCAACGTTTTGGCCAAAAGTGTTAAATACACGTTCTTATATTGCACAGCTAGAAAATGGTGATTTTAATATGTTTCGCTCGTTTGGGAACAGCTTAATAATTGCTCTGGGAGCAATGATAATATCTATAGTCTTTGCAGTCCCAGCATCTTATGGAATAGCAAGATATTCATTTATAGGAAAAAAATCCATTATTCTTTGTTTTTTGATTACACAAATGCTTCCAGTATCAGTACTGCTAACACCATTGTTTATTATGTTTAAAAACTTACATATGTATAATACGCTTTGGTCAACAATCTTTGCAGATGCGACAATTGGAATTCCTTTTTCCATTTTGATTTTAAAAAATTATTTTGCTTCTATTCCAAAGGAATTAGAAGAAGCTGCTTATATTGATGGCTGTAATAAACTGACTGCATTTTTCAGGGTACTAATTCCGATTGCAAAGCAGGGTGTTATCGTGTGTGGAATTTTTTCGTTTTTATATGCCTGGGGTGATTTGGCTTATGGTATGACATTTATTCTTGATCAAGAAAAACGTCCTATTACGGCTGGAATTTTTAATTTCATGGGGCAGTATGGTACAAAATGGAGTTATTTGACAGCGTTTGCTGTTGTTACAATTATTCCAGTAGCTTTAATTTTTATATTTATGCAGAAGTATATTATTAGTGGGATGACAAGCGGAGCTGTTAAAGGATAAAAAAACAAATGCGTGAGCAGTTTGTTTTGCAGGGAGACCAATTATGATAAAAATAGAGAAAAATAAACTTATCTATCAATACGATGCAGAAGAAGTTTGGATAGAAGCATGGGGAAAAAATGCATTCCGTATTAGAGCTATGAAATGTTCTGAAATGCCACTAAAGAACTGGGCTCTTTTAGAACAAGCAGAATGTAATACAAATGCTGAGGCATCACAAGCAGGCACCATTACAAATGGAAAAATAACTGCATCTATTACTAAGTATGGGAAAATTACAATTGTTGATCAAAATGGAAAGATACTGCTAGAGGAATACTGTAGAAACAGAAAAGATGTTACAGATAAAAAATGCAGTGCCATTGAAGTGGAAGCTAGAGAGTTTAAGCCAATAATAGGGGGTGATTATCATTTGACAATGCGATTTGAATCGCAAGACCCAGCAGAAAAAATATATGGTATGGGGCAATATCAACAACCTTACTTAGACTTAAAAGGTCTTGATTTAGAATTAGCGCAACGTAATTCTCAGGCAAGTGTGCCATTTTTCTTGTCATCAAGGGGCTATGGAATGTTATGGAATAATCCAAGTGTTGGAAGAGCAGTGTTTGGTAAAAATATTATGAGTTTTGAGGCTTATGCAACTACTATTCTAGATTATTGGGTAGTAGCAGGAGATTCACCAGCAGAAATAGAAGAGGCATATGCAAATGTAACAGGAAAAGTGCCAATGATGCCGGAATATGGGTTGGGATTTTGGCAATGTAAGCTGCGCTATCAAACACAGAATGAACTATTGGAAATTGCAAGAGAATATAAGCGTCGAAAATTACCAATTGATTTAATCGTGATTGATTTCTTTCACTGGCCAAAACAGGGAGATTGGAAATTTGATTCCATATATTGGCCGGATCCAGAGGCAATGATTAAAGAGTTAAAAGAAATGAAAATTGAGCTGATGATATCAATATGGCCGACGGTGGATAAGACTTCAGAAAATTATGAAGAGATGTTGGAAAAAGGATATTTGATTCGTACAGAAAGAGGTTTTAGGGTCGGACTAGATTTTGAGGGCAGTACAATTCACTTTGATCCTACAAATCCTAAAGCAAGGAAGTATGTGTGGAATAAGGTAAGAGACAATTATTACCAAAAGGGAATAAAAGTATTTTGGTTAGACGAAGCTGAACCAGAGTATTCAGTATATGATTTTGATAACTATCGATATTTTCTCGGTAACAATTTGCAGGTAGGTAACATCTATCCACTTGAATATGCTAAAACTTTTTATGAGGGGATGCAAGAGGAAGGTCAAAATAATATTGTAAATCTCCTTCGCTGTGCATGGGCTGGTAGTCAAAAATATGGCGCACTTGTTTGGTCTGGAGATATAGCATCAAGTTTTGAAAGTATGCGAAATCAGTTAACAGCAGGTCTTAATATGGGAATTGCAGGTATTCCATGGTGGACGACTGATATTGGTGGCTTTCATGGTGGCAATCCTGATGATGAAGCATTTCGCGAGTTATTTGTCAGATGGTTTCAGTGGGGAACTTTCTGCCCAGTTATGAGATTACATGGTGACAGAGAACCGAGACAGCCTCAGTTTGGTACGACGGGAGGGGCAACATGCCGTTCTGGCGCAGCAAATGAAGTCTGGAGTTATGGCGAAAAAGTATATGAGATATGCAAAAAATATATGGAACTTCGAGAAAGCATGCGAGATTATACGAGAAGACTCATGTTAGAAGCACATAAAAAAGGTACCCCTATTATGAGAACACTATTCTATGAATTTCCAAATGATAAAAAATGTTGGGAAATTGAAGATGAATATATGTATGGAGATACTTATCTGGTTACGCCTATATTATATGCAGGGCAAAAAGTCAGAACCGTATATTTTCCTGCAGGATGCAACTGGAGAGAAATAGAGAGCGGTGTAATTTTTACTGGAGGAGCATCTGTTCAGATTAATATTACTTTAGAAGATATGCCTGTTTTTAGTAAGATATAATTGGATTTAAACCAGGAGGAAAAATGAGCAAAAATAACACATATCATATAAAATTAAAACAAATAGAGATAAGGGACTTATTTTGGTCTGAAAAACAAGAACTGGTGACGGATGTAGTGATTCCTTATCAGGAAAAAATTTTAGACGATAAAATACCAGATATTGAAAAGAGCCATGCCTTTGCGAATTTTAGAATTGCAGCTGGTTTGGAGGACGGAGAGTTTTATGGAATGGTTTTTCAAGATAGCGATGTTGCAAAATGGTTGGAAGCAGTTGCATATTCCTTGTGTATTAAGCCTGATAAAAAACTTGAAGAAAGAGCGGATCAAGTAATAGAGATAATTGAAAAAGCACAGCAAGAAGATGGATATCTAAATACCTATTTTACAATTAAAGAACCAGAACGAAGGTGGACAAACCTTCATGAGTGTCATGAGCTATACTGTGCAGGACATATGATGGAAGCTGCTGTTGCTTATTATGAAACAACTGGAAAAGACAAATTACTTCATGTTATGGAGAGAATGGCAGAACATATTAGAAATGTGTTTTGTAAGGAACTTTATCATGGGATTCCCGGACATCAGGAAATAGAAATTGGTTTAATGAGATTATACCACACAACAAAAAATGATAAATACAAAAAACTGGCAGAGTATTTTATTGATGAAAGAGGAAAAGATCCATTCTATTTTTTGAATGAGTTTAAAAAGCGTGGATGGAAGCATGAGATAATGGATCCTTATGATAACAAGTATAATCAAAGTTTTGCACCAGTACGCGAACAAAGGAAAGCTGAAGGACACAGTGTAAGGGCGGTCTATATGTATACGGCAATGGCTGATCTGGCGGCCGTTAACAAAGACAAAGAATTGTTTGATGCATGTAATATACTGTGGAATAACATAGTAAATAGCAGAATGTATATTACCGGTGGAATTGGATCAACAGCACAGGGCGAAGCATTTACAGTAGATTATGATTTGCCGAATGATACAGTCTATGCGGAAACCTGTGCATCTGTAGGACTCATTTTTTTTGCTAAAAAGATGTTGGAGATTGTGCCTTCAAATAAATATGCAGATGTGATGGAAAGAGCGTTATATAACGGTGTGATTAGTGGAATGCAGTTGGATGGAAAGAAATTCTTTTATGTAAATCCGCTAGAGGTAAATCCTGAGTTGTCAGGAGTGATATCTGGATATCAACATGTTCTACCGCAAAGACCTGAATGGTATAAATGCGCATGTTGTCCAACTAACGTGGCAAGATTGCTTACATCTCTTGGAACTTATGCATGGAGTGAGAACGAAGATATCATTTATTCTCATTTATATATTGGAGGAAGGGCAGAACTTAGTCATGCTACAGTATTTGTCACGTCAGAGTTTCCGTGGAAGGGCAAAGTCTTATATGAAGTAAATCCAAAAGTAGATGGTGAATGTTTTACTTTGGCAATCAGAATACCGTCATATGTAAAAAAAGAAACTATTTTGTTGAATGACAAAAAAATAAATGTTAGAAATTGTATGAAAGAGGGATATGCATATATTAAGAAAGAATGGATAAAAAGTGATCATGTAGAAGTAGTATTTGATATGCCGGTCAGAAAAATTTATACAAACACATTGGTACGCGAAAACATTAATTGTGTTGCACTTATGAGAGGCCCATTTGTTTACTGTTTTGAAGGAATAGACAATGGAGAAAATCTTCAGGAACTTCATATTCCGAAAGAAGGAAAGATTGAAGTGGGTGAGTATGAAGCGGATTTGCTAAATGGTATAGTAAAATTAGAAATGGAAGGGATTCGTACTAGTTATCATGATAATTTGTATTATGAAGAAGCACCAACAAGAGATAAGACAATTTTAAAAGCAGTCCCCTATTATACATGGGGAAATAGAGGACTAAATCAGATGCGAGTGTGGATGCATGTGGATGGGAGTATATAGTTTTAATAAAATAAATAGTATTTTAGATTTACTAACCTATAGAAGTGGTATAAAATAAGCATAGTCATTTTTTGAAAGAAGGTTATTTTATGACTAGGGATATGACTAGTGGAAAACCAATGAAGCTTATTTTGAGGTTTATGATACCATTACTTTTTGGTAATTTTTTTCAGCAAATGTATAATATTGCTGATTCAGTAATTGTTGGCAAATTTATTGGAATAGATGCATTGGCATCAGTAGGTGCCAGTACATCTATTACTTTTCTGATTATTGGTTTTGTAATGGGAACCTGTAGTGGAATTGCGATACCGGTGGCACAGACTTTTGGTGCCAAGCAGAATTCTGATTTACGCAGATATGTCTTTAATGGTGCAGTGGTGGTAGCTGTACTGGCAGTGATTACTACGATGATGACCTGTTTGTTGTGTCGCAAGATTTTAATTTGGATGAATACACCTACAAATATTCTGGAAGATGCTTATAAATATTTAATTGTAATCTTTATCGGAATACCATTTACTTTTTTATATAATATGTTGTCTGGTATTATTCGTTCTCTGGGAGACAGTCGTACACCATTCATATTTTTGCTTATTTCAACAGTAATCAATATTTTTGGTGATTTATTGTTTATTCTTGTATTCCATATGGGGGTTATGGGAGCAGGAATTGCAACAATTTTTGCACAGGCAATTTCAGGAATTCTTTGTTTAATTTATATGATGAAACATTTTAAAATATTGAAAATGGAAAAAGAAGAACAGCAAGTAAAAGCGGAATATGTAAAGAAGCTACTTTGTTTTGGACTTCCAATGGGATTGCAGTTTTCAATTACTGCAATTGGTAGCATTATGTTGCAAAGTGCAATCAACGGACTTGGTGCAGTAATAGTTGCATCCTATGCAGCAGCAGTAAGAATAAAGCTATTAATGATGTGCCCATATGATGCGATTGCAAATACAATGACTACCTTTGGTGGACAGAACTTGGGTGCAGGTAAAATTAGTCGGATAAAAAAGGGACTCAAGGACAGCTTGCTATTAGGTACAATATATGGAATTTTCGCAGGTATTATTTTGTATTTTTTTGGAGGAATACTACCGATGCTGTTTGTGGATAAAGAAAACATAGAGGTATTGGCTAATACACATCAGTATTTAAGAAGCATTGGCTATTTTTATGTAGCACTCGCTTTTTTAAATATTTTGCGAAGTACGATTCAGGGAATAGGATACAGTTCGCTTGCTTTTTTTTCAGGCGTATTTGAAATGATAGCAAGAACCATAATGGCACTATTAGTAATTCCTGTGTTTGGATATACGGCTGCCTGTTTTACGGATCCTACAGCATGGATAGCCGCAATATTGTTTTTATTCCCACTATTTTTCCATATCATGAAGAAGTTGGAGAAACAGAAATGCGAAGCGGATATTGAATAAGGTATTAAAGAGGTAATAAACCGGAATGAGGGTATTTGAAATGGGAGAAACAACACAAGAAATTTTTGATTTATTAAATAGTAACCAGATTAAGTTTAAGTTCATGCAACATAAGGCAGCATATACGGTTGAGGATTTATTGAAACTTAATTTGCCCGATGAGGAGGCTATTGCAAAAAATTTATTTATTAGAGATGATAAAAAGCAGAATTATTATTTGTTGGTGGTTTGTCAGGAAAAGATAGTTGATTTAAAGACTTTAAAGGAAAAGATAGGCTCAAGACGCCTTAGCTTTGCTTCTGAAGAGGATTTAAATTCTATTTTAGGGCTTTCTAAAGGTTCTGTAACTCCTTTAGGAATTATTCGTGATGAGGCGCGCAAAGTAAAAGTAATATTTGATAAAGCTTTTATCGATAAACTGATTGGCATTCATCCAAATGAAAATACGACAACAATATGGCTAGAGGTATCAGATTTAGTGAATATAATTAAGCAACATGGCAATTCTGTAGAATTTGTAGATATTTAGAATCATTTTTGAACGTAATAAAGCAGCAGTTCGAACGGAAGGCAACTTGACAAGAAAAGGGGCAGTGACTATAATTATGGGGATAGATTAGGCGAAAGACTATAGTAACATGGAAGAACCGTTCAATTATAGCTTGCGCCATATTTTTATCAGAAAAAAACAGGAGGAGATTTATTATGAAAAAAGCATTCGTTTTATTGCTATGTACAGCTTTAACATTTACGATGTTAACAGGCTGTGGAGCAACGAAAGAGGAAGCAACAGATGAGGTTGCAGCAGTAGAAGAAACAGAGGAAGTTGCAGCGGAGGAGACAACGGAAGAAGCAGCAGATAAAACATGGATTATTGCAACAGACACAGTATTCAAGCCTTTTGAATATACAAATGAGAATAACGAATTTGTAGGTATCGATGTTGATATTCTTGCAGCAATAGCAGAAGATCAAGGCTTCGCATATGAATTACAGAGTCTTGGATGGGATGCAGCAATTGCGGCAGTGCAGGCAGGACAGGCTGATGGTCTTATTGCAGGAGCTACAATTAAGCAGGAACGTGTTGATTCAGGCTGGATATTTTCAGAGGGATATTATGATGCAACACAGACATTTGTTGTAGGCGCAGATAGTACAGTTGCTAGTTTTGAAGATCTTAAGGGTAAAAATGTAGCTGTTAAGAATGGTACAGCAGGTGCTGATTTTGCAGATAGTCTGAAGGAACAGTATGGATTTACAGTAACTGTATTTGAAGATTCACCTACAATGTATCAGGATGTTGTTCTTGGAAATAGTGTTGCTTGTGTAGAAGATACTCCGATTATGGCAGTTTCAATCAAAGAGGGTGAGCTTCCACTTATGATTCCAGAAGGAATGGAAAGCGAAGGCGCTCCATACGGATTTGCTATCATGGATGAAAATGATCAGGAATTACTTGACATGTTCAATGCAGGTCTTGTTAATATTAAAGCAGATGGTACATATGAGGCTATTCTTGACAAATACTTAAAGTAATATCACTAAGAGTTGAATGCGAACGTGAGGGGCTAGCTATAGGTTTCTCACGTTCTTATTTTCAACCTACACATTGTATGAAGTAATGAATTGAGGAGAAGGAGTTTATGGGCGCAATTATTCAATCATATGGTTCAATGCTTTTGACGGCACTGGGTAAGACACTATTACTTGCATTATTATCACTGATTTTTGCTATGATTATAGGTATGATTTTTGCATTGATGAATGTTGCTAAGAATCGTTCCTGTAACTTTTTTGGGACTTTTTATGTGGATGCTGTTCGTGGTGTCCCGCTTATTGTATTAGCATATTTTATATATTTTGGTGTACCTACTGCTGTTAAAATGATGGGAATACAAGATTTTAGGTTGACGGCTTTGCAAGCGGGCACAATTGCTCTTGCTATGAATTGTGGTGCATACATGGCGGAAATAATTCGAGCAGGAATTGGAAGTGTTGAAAAAGGACAGATGGAAGCCAGCAGAAGTCTGGGCCTGACCTACGGCAAAAGTATGCGTCTTGTGGTACTACCACAGGCAATACGCACGATGATTCCTTCTATTATCAATCAATTTATTATCACATTAAAAGACACCTCAATTTTATCAGTAATCGGCTTTCCAGAACTTACCAATATGGGTAAGACCATTAGTGGGAATACGTTTAAAAGCTTTGAAACATGGGCGATTGTAGGTGTTATGTACATGGTCGTTATTATTACACTTAGTAAAGTGGCAAAGAAGATTGAGAGGAGGGTAAACCGTGGAAAATAGGAAGGTTCAGATTCATGTGGAAAATTTGAAGAAGAATTTCGGAAAATTGGAAGTTTTAAAAGATATTAGTATTGATATTATGGAAAGTGAAGTTGTAGTTCTTTTAGGCCCTTCAGGAAGTGGGAAATCTACATTTTTACGTTGCCTTAATCAATTAGAGACTGCCACGAGTGGGACTATTATTATTGATGGAAAGAACATTACAGATAAACATATCGATATCAACAAAGTACGTGAAAATATTGGAATTGTTTTTCAACATTTCAATCTATTCCCACATAAAACAGTTTTGGAAAATCTTATGTTGGTTCCTGTAGAATTAAAAAAAATGACAAAAGAAGAAGCCAGAACAAAATGTATGCAATTGCTGAAACGTGTCGGATTGGAAGAAAAAGCAGACATTTATCCAGCACAGCTTTCTGGTGGGCAGAAGCAAAGAGTGGCAATCGCAAGGTCGCTTGCTATGAATCCTGATGTAATGCTTTTTGATGAGCCTACCTCAGCACTTGATCCTGAGATGGTAGGAGAAGTACTCGCTGTAATGCAGGAGCTTGTGGCAGAGGGTATGACTATGGTGGTTGTAACACATGAAATCGGATTTGCAAAAGAAGTGGCGGATAGAGTGGTATTTATGGATGCGGGTTATATAGTAGAGCAGGGTAGCCCTGAAGAGCTAATTCATCATCCAAGGGAAGCCAGAACTATTGATTTTTTAAATAAAGTCTTATAATCAGTTTTGGAGGTCATCTTATGAAAAAGATTATTACAATCAGTCGAGAATTTGGAGCAGGCGGCGGTGAAATTGGCAAAAAAGTTGCCAGAGCTCTAAATTATGAATATTTTGATAAGGAACTCATATTAAAAGTTGCAAGAGAATCCAACGTGGATGTGGAGAGCATACTGAAGTGGGATGAAAAAGTGCCTATGGATTTTGGCTTTGCACAAAGTCTTTTTGATTTTTATAATAAACCCTTGAGCGAAAGACTTTTTGAAGTACAGCAGCAGATTATAAAGAAAATTGGGGAAAAAGGAAATTGCGTTATAGTTGGCCGAAACGCAAACACAATTTTAAAGGAATTTGATAAAGGATTACATGTTTTTATTTATGCAGATGCAGGCTGGCGTCTTGAGCGAATGAAGGACAGAATGCCTGATGCGACAGAATCAGAAATCAGTGAAGAATTAAAAGCCATTGACAAAGCACGAAAAAAATACTGCACATATTATACAAATACAGAATTTGGTTATGCAGACCACTATGATATTTGTTTAAACACTTCGACGATAGGAATTGATATCTGTGCAGATATTGTTTGCAGGCTGGCAAAATAATTTAATATTGAGAGGAAAAGGTTTGCTGTTGATTACGGGTATGCTTTATAAAATTTGTTATTCTGCAAGTTAGGTGCTTGCATTTATATACCGAACGGTATATAATGTAACTAAATAGGTGAGAGGAGAATTTGATGCTGGAAGAAGATAGTAGGGAAGCAATTTTACGATGTGCGTTGGAGTTGTTTTCGCGTAAAGGGTACGAAGGTACAGGTGTTCAGAAAATCTGTGAAGATGCTGGAATAGCGAAACCGACACTCTATTACCATTTTGGGAGCAAGGAAGGGCTTCTTGAAAGCGTTTTATCGGAAAACTTTGCTGAATTAGAACAGAGATTGATGAGTATTAAGTCATATTCTACCCAAACAGATATTTATGAAAAAGATATTTATCCAGTTGTGTTGGATATTATTAGTGTTCATTTTGAATTCGCAAGGAGAAGACCTTTGTTTTATATGATGATTATCTCTATGAGCTTTTCACCAAAGGATTCAGTAGTTGCGCCTTATATTATGCCATATTTGAAAAAGCAATATGATGAGGTTAAGGTTTATTTCGCTCAAATATCATCAGTGCATACAGGCCTAAAAGGAAAGGAACATTTTTTTGCATTAAATCTTATGGCAATGATTAATGCTGCTATTGGCTTCTGGAATAGTGGAAAAGGGGAACTGGATATGGATACAGCCCAAAAGATTACAAAACAGTTTATGCATGGGATATTTTCAATATAGTAGGCAGCAGCTATGTAGTATATTTTTTTAATCATTATATACCGTTCGGTATATAGAATAATAATTAGGAGGTTTAGTTATGTGGTATGAAACAGCTACAATTTATCAGATCTATACGTTAGGATTTTGCGGATGCCCACTTCATAATGATGGTCAGACCGTTTCCCGTATAAAAAAAGTATTATCATGGAAAGACTACCTTAAGGAAATGGGGTTTGACACAATTCTTTTTAATCCAGTATTTCAGTCAGAGACGCACGGGTATGATGCAATGGATATCAGGCAGATTGACTGTAGATTAGGAACAAACGAGGATTTCGCAACGGTAGTAGATGAATTGCATAAGAGTGATATTAAAGTTATTTTGGATGGCGTTTTTAACCATGTAGGACGTGAATTTTGGGCGTTTAAAGATGTCAGGCAGAACAAACAAAATTCAAAGTATAATAACTGGTTCCATATTGATTATAATAGAGAAAGTGGAAACCATGATGGATTTTATTATGAAGGGTGGGAAGGTCATTATGATCTTGTTAAGCTCAATCTGAAAAATCCGGAAGTGATAGATTACCTTTTTGAAACAATATCAATTTGGATTAATTATTTCCACATTGATGGAATACGTCTAGATGTTGCATATCTTTTGGATGATGATTTTCTTAGAAAATTGCGCGCACACTGCAAAGGAATTAAGCAAGATTGTTTTCTGATTGGTGAAATTATTGGAGGTAATTATAATCGAATCGCGAATCCACAGATGCTGGACGCCTGTACAAACTATATTTGTTATAAAGGTCTTTATTCAAGCTATAATGATGAAAATTTATTTGAGATATCTTACTCATTAAATCAGGAATTTGGTTCCAACAAAGAAGCAATTTATGCAAATATGATGATGATGAATTTTGCGGATAATCATGACGTCACAAGACTTGCAAGTATTGTAAGGAAACAGGAATATCTAAAACTGGTTTATGGAACTATGTTTTCTATGCCGGGAGTTCCGTGCATTTATTATGGAAGTGAGTGGGGCATGCAGGGCAAAAAGCAAAACGGAGATCAAGAACTACGTCCTTATTTTGAAAACAGCGAAACAAATGAATTAAGTCATTTTATAAAAAGAATCATTGCAATACGTAGCAAAACACCTGAATTATTGTATGGAAATTATCGTAATGTAGTGATTCGCAATAAGCAACTAATTTTTGAACGAAGTTTGGATGGAAGTAGTATTTATATAGCAATTAATCTTGACAGTGAATCATATTTGTGCCAATGTGAGTTATATATGGAAAGAGCAAAAGAATTAATAATGGAGACAGAGATGGTTGTAAAAAATAATATTTTAATGCCGCCATATAGCATTCAAATCGTGAAAGCAATGTAAAAAATAGATATCATAAGGGAATGATAATGAGCGGGGGACATGATGACAGAAGTATTAAAAGCAATTGTATTTGGAATTCTGGAGGGAATCACAGAGTGGCTACCAGTAAGTAGTACCGGTCACTTAATTTTATTAAATGAGTTTATGCAATTTAATGTAAGTAAAGAATTTTGGAGTATGTTTGAGGTGGTCATACAATTTGGAGCAATTATGGCTGTTGTTATACTTTTTTGGAAAAAACTGTGGCCATTTTCTAAAAAAGAAAAGTACTTTATAAAACAAGACATTTTTACAATGTGGATTAAAATTGCAATTGCGTGTATACCTGCTGTAATTTTAAAAATTGTTTTTGGGGATGTTATTGAAACACTATTTTATAATTATTGGGTCATTGCAATTGCATTGATTACTTTTGGAGTGGCTTTTATCATAATAGAGAATAGAAATAAAATGAAACCGGCAGTTATAAATTCAATACAGGAAATAACCTTTAAGGCCGCTTTTATTATAGGAATATTTCAACTGATAGCAGCAGTTTTTCCAGGGACAAGTCGTTCTGGAGCAACTATTTTAGGGGGTATTTTAATCGGAGTAGCAAGAAGTGTGTCGGCAGAATTCACATTTTTCCTTGCGGTACCAGTCATGTTTGGAGCAAGTTTATTAGAAATACTGGAATTTGGAATAAATTATACGGGAAGCGAAGTTGTTATTCTACTAACAGGAATGGTGGTGGCATTTATTGTTTCTGTTGTAGTGATTCGATTTCTTATGGGATATATTAAAAAACATGATTTTAAAATATTTGGTTGGTACAGGATTATTCTTGGGTGTGTTGTGATTTTATATTTTTCTGTTTTTCATTAGATAGTAGACTTGCTCGTTGCATGTTTCTATCGTTTAAGTGTTAGTGACATGGTCACAGATATAATAGGGAATAAGAATATAATAAGGTTATAGAAACAAGTAAAAGAACACAAATGGAAAGGAGAATATAATATGAGCGTATTAAAAATAACAAAAAGTAATTTTGAAGCAGAGGTAATGAAATCAGATAAGCCAGTATTGCTGGATTTTTGGGCATCATGGTGTGGCCCTTGTAGAATGGTAGGTCCTGTTGTTGAAGAAGTAGCGAATGAAACAGCAGAAATAGCAAAAGTCGGCAAGGTAAATGTGGATGAAGAACCAGAACTTGCAAATTCATTTAAAGTAATGAGCATTCCAACATTAGTTGTTATTAAAGATGGAAAAGTAACACAAACCTCGGTTGGGGTAAAATCAAAACAGGATATATTGTCGATGATTCAATAAAATGAATAAGATTGTGTAAAAAATTAAAGGAGTTCTTTCAACTTTTCTTTGTCTATAATATGTATTAGACCACGGGATTGTTCGAGAATTCCTTGTTCTTGAAAAACTTTAAGCATCCGGGAAACAACTTCTCTCGCGCTTCCGATGTATTTTGCAATCTGTTCGTGCGTAAGACCCAGCTCAGTTTTGTTTGTCCTTGTTGCTTCGTCTAGTAAAAAGATGGCTAATCGTTTATCAAAACGCATAAAGAGTATTTGCTCAATTGCCCACATGACATCAGAAAATTTTTCGAGAGTATTCCTATATGCAAAGTTTTCTACATATATATTTTGATTAGAGAGTTTGCTAAAGGTGTCAATATTTAGCAGAAAAGCATCAACATCACTCTCTGCATCTATGTTCACATCAAATGTAATGTTTTTTAGGATACAGGAAGCAGAGAGGACACAAATTTCTCCACTAGAAAGGCGATAAAGAGTCACTTCGCGGCCGTCTTCAGACAAAATATAAACCCTTAGACTTCCAGCTCTCACTAAAAGAACACCGAGGCATTCATTATCTGCACTATGAAGATTATATCCTTTGCGGAAAGACACACCTCTGATATTCTTAATCATCAAATCCGATTCTGAGCTACTTAACTTATCCCAAAAATCGAAATGTGCTTTTATAAAATCCAAATCATCTTTTTCTGACATAGTATTCCTCCGTTTATGATCTGATTGTTTAAAATATATAAAAAAGCAGATAGTGCAATACTAATTGATGCTATGATAATAACATACTGGACTAATTTAGAAAAGAGAAAGTCTTAATTCATATTATATGATATGCGATAATGCAAAGACAATAATTTCTTGTTGAGAGAGTTCTTAAAATATGTTATAATACGGTGCAATCGTGTTTTTTGATTTTGGGGAATTTGTACCAAAAATAGTATATGGAGGCAGTTTCATGACAAAAGATATCATTCAAGAAATTAAGCAAGCAGAACTGAACGCAGCTATGATTGAGAAGAACACCAATGAGAAGCATGACGAAATGATTAATAATGCAGAGAGCGAGTCAAAAAAAATTATTGCTTCTGCACTTGGAGAGGTAAAAAAGACAATAGCTGCAAAGTCAGAAAGAGCCGAATCCGAAGAAAAAGAAATAATTCAGGCATCAGTAAATGAGGCAGAACAAGAAATCATTGCACTGAAAGAAATCTTTAAGGAAAAAGAAGACAGTGCAGTTAAACTGGTTTTATCAGAGATTATTTAAATTTAATTGATGAAAAGGAGGTGTTTATTAGATGGCAGTGCTGCAAATGCAACATATCAGCATATGCGCTCTCAAAAAAGACAGGAAAAAGATTTTGGAATTATTACAGCGTATGGAAATGATAGAAATTTGCGATGTAATGAAGGAAGATATTCTTTTTCAAAAAATGGATTTATCAAATTCAAAAACCATTTTTGAGAAGAATGTATCAATTGCCAATAATGCGCTAGAAATTCTATGTTCCTATGTAAAAGAAGATAAATCAATGTTAAGTTCTTTTAGTGGTAGGATCGTGACGCCGCCCGAGGCATATGATTCATTTCGCAGTAAGTATGAAGAGGTTTTAAAAATAGCTAAAGATATTTCTGCTTGTGCTAAAAAGATTGCAGAAGCAAAAGCAGAAATCATTAAATTGCAAGAGCAGTTAGAAATGTTAAAACCGTGGATAAATCTGGATATACCCATTGGTTTTAAAGGAACAAAAAGCACGGTCGTTCATATTGGGATTTTGCCTAATGAATGGAATGAAGAGCAGATTTATGTGGAACTCGCTTCTTGTATGCCTGTCCATTTGGAGGTAATTAGTAAATCAAAAGAGCAGACATGTGTTTTTGTAGTATGCATGAAGGAAGTGTCAGATCAGGTTATAGAAAACCTTAGGAGAATTGGTTTTGCCAAACCCTCCTATTCAAGCAAAATCGAGCCAGCGGCTTATCAAGCAGAAATTAATGACATGATTTTAGAACTGCAGCAAGGCATGGAAGGCGCGAAGCAGTCAATTATAAAAATGTCAGAGCGAAGAGATGATATTAAATTTTTGGCCGATTACGATGTTATGAGGGCAGAGAAGTACGAAGTCATAGGGCACTTGCTCCAAACAAGAAATGTTTTTGTATTAACAGGATATATAGCGGAGAAGGACAAAAGCGCAGTGGAAGATGCTTTGAACGCTCGCTTCGATATTGTTATAAGTTATGACGAGGTGCGAGATGATGAAGAGGTACCTGTACAACTAAGTAACAATGCATTTTCTGCTCCTATTGAAAGTGTAATAGAGGCATATAGCCCTCCTGGCAAAGGCGAAGTGGATCCTACTTTTGCAGTATCACTTTTCTATTACATGCTCTTCGGAATCATGTTTTCTGATGCTGGATACGGTGCGATTATGTCAATAGCCTGTGCAGTAATTTTGAAAAAAAAGAAAAACATGGAGCAGGGTATTAAGAAAATGCTTCAAATGTTTTTCTATTGTGGCATCGCCACTGTTTTCTGGGGTATCGTGTTTGGAAGCTTTTTCGGTGATGCGGTTTCTGTAATTGCAACAACCTTTTTTAATAGTGATTTTACAATTCCACCACTTTGGTTTAACCCAGCAATAGAACCAATGCGCATGCTGACATTTGCCATGATAATAGGTATTATCCATTTGTTTTCTGGTCTTCTTATGAAAGGGATGCAGTTAGTTAGGCAAAAAGATATTAAGGGATTGTTTTATGATGTAATATCCTGGTATGCATTGCTGACTGGTTCGATTCTGGTATTAATGTCGATGCAGATGTTTGTAGACATTTTAGGCATTGATTTTGTTTTACCAGGCGTTGTGGGAAATATTGGAGCTATATTAGCTCTTATAGGAAGTGCTGTTATTATTCTAACCAATGGGAGAGAGTCGCGTAGTCCATTTAAGCGATTGTTAAAAGGTCTATATGCTTTTTACGGAATTACAGGTTATTTGAGTGATGTACTATCTTATTCCAGACTTTTGGCACTTGGTCTTGCAACTGGTGTTATAGGTAGTGTAATTAACAAAATGGCAGCAATGACTGGAGATGGAATTGTTGGAATAATTTTGTTTGTTATTATTTTTATAGCAGGGCATACATTAAATATCGGAATCAATGCTTTAGGGGCATACGTACACACGAACCGTTTACAGTATGTAGAGTTTTTCGGAAAGTTTTATGAAGGCGGTGGACGTTCGTTCAGTCCCTTCAAGGTAAATACAAAATATTATAAATTTAAGGAGAAAATGAATAATGAGTGAATTAGGAATCGTATTTGCATTATTGGGAGCTGTTTTAGCAGCACTTGTATCAGGAATTGGATCAGCAATTGGAGTTGGAATGGGCGGAGAGGCTGGAGCTGGAGTTATTACAGAAGATCCATCTAAATTTGGTAAAGTTCTGATTTTACAGTTGCTTCCAGGCACACAGGGAATTTATGGATTGTTGATTGCATTTATCACGTTATCACAAATAGGTGTACTAGGCGGCAGTGCTGATGTTTCTTTAGTAAAGGGACTTTTATACTTCTGTGCATGTATGCCAATGGCGCTAGTTGGTTATTTTTCAGCATTACGTCAGGCACGCGCCTCAGTTGCAAGTATAGCAACTGTTGCTAAAAGACCTGAGCAATTTGGTAAAGCTATGATTTTTCCAGCGATGGTAGAAACTTATGCAATTCTGGCATTACTTATCTCTATTTTAGCAGTGGTTGGTGTTGGTTCTTTAAACATATAGTAGTTAGGAGAGTTTGATATGACAGGATTAGAAAAAATCTTAGCACATATAGAAGATGACGCCAAAGCAACTGCTGATACGGTTAGTGAAAAAGCAAAGGCTGAGGTTGACAGGATATTAGCAGAGGCAAAAGAAGAAGCAGCTCAAAAATGTGCAGATATGAATAAACAATCCGAACTGGAATTTAGTGCCAGAAAAAAGCGGATAGAATCGCAGGCAGCACTACAGAAAAGAGAATTGATACTTAAGGCAAAACAACAGATGATTAGTGATATCATAGAGAAGACTAAAGTATATCTGAAAGATCTTTCAGATCAAGAGTACTTAGAAACGATAGAAACTATGATAAAAAAGTGTGCATTGCCAAAAGCAGGCGAATTACTATTTTCTGCATCGGATTTGAATCGTCTTCCGGCAGGATTTGAGGAGAAAACAAAACTTATGTTGAAGGATATAGCAGGCGCATCGTTGTCTCTTTCAAGAGAAACAAGGAATATCAATGGTGGTTTCATAGTTCGATATGGAGATATAGAAATCAATTGTTCTTTTGATGCTTTGATTGCTGCCTCGAAAGATGAAATACAGGATAAGGTTTATAAATTGCTGTTTGAATAGGAAATGTCTTGAAGGAAGAGGTGGTAAGGTGTCAGAAGAACTATATACTTATGCCGTTGCACGTATTCGCTCAAAAGAATTACTCCTGTTTAATAGCCAAATGATGGAAACACTTCTTGGCTGTAAGAATTATGAGGAATGTATCCGCATGTTACAGGAAAAGGGCTGGGGCAATTCTGAGAGTGCGACTGCAGAAGAAATTTTATCCGTAGAGAGAGAAAAAACGTGGAATCTAATTGAGGAATTGGTAGAGGATATATCTGTATTTGATGTATTTCTTTATGCAAACGACTACCACAATTTGAAAGCGGCGTTGAAAGAAGCATTTAGCAACAGACAAATACCAGACATTTATCTTTCTCATGGGACGATAGATGTTGATGTGATAAAGCAGGCAGTCAAAAAACATGAATTTTCTGAATTGCCTGAATACATGCAGGATTGTGCCAGAGAGACGTATGAGGTATTGTTTCATACAGGAGATGGGCAACTCTGTGATATCATGATTGATAAAGCTTCTCTTGAAGCTATTTACAAAAAAGGGAAAGAGTCAAAAAATGATGTTGTGGAAGCATATGCAGAATTAAAAGTTGCTTGTAGTGATATTAATATTGCAATTCGAGGAAATAAAACAAAGAAAGAACGAGAATTTTTTCAGAGGGCATTAGCGCCATGTGATTCCTTGGATATTGGTCAGTTAATGGAGGCGGCAATAGACAAAGAAGAGGCTATTTATGAATACTTAGCAAAAACCGTTTATGCAGGAGCAGTTCAGAATATGAAAAACTCGCCTTCTTCCTTTGAGAGATGGTGCGATGATAGGATGATGAATCTTATTCGACCACAGAAGTATAACCCATTTACGCTTTCACCTCTAGCAGCTTATATATTGGGACGTGAAAACGAGATTAAATCAGTTAGAATTCTCCTTTCAGGGAAATTGAATGACTTTCCGGAGAATTCGATTCGAGAAAGACTGAGGGAAATGTATGTATAAGATAGCAGTACTAGGTGACAGGGATAGTATTTATGGCTTTGCCGCATTAGGACTTAAAATCTATCCAGTAAGTGATATCGCGGAGGCATCAAAAATATTAAAAAGCCTTGCAGATGGCGGATATGCGGTTATATATATTACTGAAGCATTGCAGGAGAAATTAACGCCCATAATTGATGAATATCGTGATAAAAGAATTCCAGCTATTATTCCAATACCAGGCGTTACTGGAAATACAGGAATAGGAATTAAAAATGTCAAGAGATCAGTGGAACAGGCAGTTGGCTCCGACATTATATTTAATAGCAAATACTAAAAAAGCAGGTGAGAAGGAATGATAAAAGGAAATATTAAAAAAGTTGCCGGTCCGTTAGTTATTGCTGAAGGTATGAATGATGCTAACATGTTTGACGTTGTGCGTGTTAGTAATCAACGATTAATCGGTGAGATTATAGAAATACATGGAGATCAGGCATCCATACAGGTATATGAAGAAACCTCAGGATTAAAGCCGGGAGAACCAGTAGAATCAACTAATGCACCGCTTAGCGTAGAACTGGGACCAGGGCTAATAGGAAGTATATTTGACGGTATACAGCGCCCGTTAGTGGATATCATGAATAAAACGGGCAATAATCTTACGCGTGGTATTGAACTACCGTCATTGAAAAGAGAAACGAAGTGGAAGTTTACGCCATTAAAGAATAGCGGCGATATTGTTGAGGGTGGAGATATCCTCGGTGAAGTGGACGAAACACCTATTGTAAAGCATAGGGTAATGGTTCCCAATGGGATAAAAGGGACTATTCGTTCTATTAGTGAAGGCGAATATACTTTATTAGATACTATTGTAACATTAGAGACAGAGGATGGTACGAGCAAAGAGATAACAATGTTGCAGAAATGGCCTGTTCGTGTGGGAAGACCATACAAGGAAAAACTTTCACCTAATATGCCACTTATTACAGGGCAACGTGTTATTGACACACTTTTTCCAATTGCAAAAGGTGGTGTGGCTGCAGTTCCAGGACCTTTTGGAAGCGGAAAAACCGTTGTTCAGCATCAGTTAGCAAAATGGGCGGAAGCGGATATCGTTGTTTATATTGGTTGTGGAGAACGTGGAAACGAAATGACAGATGTTTTGAATGAGTTTCCAGAATTGAAAGATCCCAAAACGGGGCACTCTTTAATGGAAAGAACTGTTTTGATTGCAAACACATCAGATATGCCTGTTGCGGCACGTGAAGCCTCAATATATGTAGGTATTACAATTGCAGAATACTTTAGGGATATGGGATATTCAGTAGCATTAATGGCTGACTCTACGTCTCGCTGGGCAGAGGCTCTTCGCGAAATGTCTGGTCGTCTAGAAGAAATGCCCGGTGAAGAAGGATATCCTGCATACCTTGGAAGTCGTTTGGCACAATTTTATGAACGTGCCGGCAGAGTTATTTCATTAGGAAGTGATGGAAGAGAAGGTGCATTATCTGTTATTGGCGCAGTGTCACCGCCAGGAGGAGATATCTCAGAACCAGTATCTCAAGCAACTCTTCGTATCGTCAAGGTGTTTTGGGGACTTGATTCTAATCTAGCTTACAGGAGACACTTCCCTGCAATTAACTGGTTGACTAGCTATTCCTTATATTTAGATGCTCTTGGAGAATGGTTTAATACAAATGTTGATGAGAATTGGATGAAGTTAAGAAGTAGAATCATGCGCTTATTACATGATGAGTCGGAATTAGATGAGATTGTAAAGCTGGTAGGTATGGATGCTCTTTCAGCGCCAGACCGCTTAAAATTGGAGGCTGCACGTTCTATTCGAGAGGATTTTCTACACCAGAATGCTTATAATGAGGTTGATACCTACACAAATCTCAGCAAGCAATGCAGAATGATGGAGCTGTTATGCAGTTTTTATGATATAACGTTAGAAGCATTACAGAAGGGTGCTAATATTGAAAAATTAGTGGGACTTCCTGTACGTGAAAGAATAGGTCGTTTCAAATATATTGAAGCGAAAGATATTGAAAAAGAATATGAAGATATTATAAAAACATTGCACCACGAAACAGGTGCATTGATAGGAAAGGAGGACGCATAATGCCAAAGGAGTATAGATCTATACAAGAAGTTGCAGGTCCTCTTATGATGGTCCGTGGAGTTGAGGGAGTATCTTATAATGAACTTGGCGAAATAGAGTTGGTAAATGGTGAGACACGTCGCTGTAAGGTACTAGAAATAGATGGTGGCAATGCCTTAGTGCAGTTATTTGAAAGCTCTACTGGTATTAACTTATCAAATAGTAAGGTTAGATTTTTAGGAAGAAGCATGGAATTAGGTGTGTCTGAAGATATGCTGAGCCGTGTTTTTGACGGACTTGGAAGACCAAAAGATGGAGGACCTGAAATTCTTCCTGAAAAGAGAATGGATATCAATGGTTTACCAATGAATCCAGCAGCTAGAAATTTCCCACAGGAGTTTATTCAAACAGGAGTATCTGCCATTGATGGATTAAATACACTTGTACGTGGTCAGAAATTACCTATTTTTTCAGCAAGTGGTTTGCCACATGCGCAACTTGCTGCGCAGATTGCACGTCAAGCTAAAGTACGTGGAACGGATGAGCAATTTGCTGTTGTATTTGCGGCTATGGGTATTACTTTTGAAGAAGCAAGCTTTTTTACTGAAAGTTTTAAGGAAACAGGAGCCATTAATCGTACAGTTATGTTTGTTAATCTTGCAAATGACCCTGCAGTTGAGCGTATTGCAACACCACGTATGGCACTGACTGCAGCAGAATATCTTGCATTTGAAAAAGATATGCATGTTTTGGTTATTTTGACAGATATTACGAATTATGCAGATTCATTGCGTGAGGTTTCAGCGGCTAGAAAAGAAGTTCCTGGACGTCGTGGTTACCCTGGATATATGTATACTGATTTGGCTTCCTTGTACGAACGGGCTGGAAGGCTGAAAGGTAAGAGCGGTAGTATTACAATGATTCCTATTTTAACAATGCCTGAAGATGATAAAACGCATCCGATTCCTGATTTAACAGGATATATTACAGAAGGTCAGATTATTTTGAGTCGTGAACTTTATCGTCAGGATATTATGCCTCCAATCGATGTTTTGCCTTCTTTGTCGCGTTTAAAGGACAAAGGTATTGGTAAAGGAAAAACGCGTGAAGACCATGCCGACACTATGAATCAATTGTTTTCTGCTTATGCAAGAGGAAAAGAAGCAAAAGAGTTAATGGTAATCTTAGGAGAAGCTGCACTAACAGACATAGATAAATTATATGCAGAATTTGCAGATGAGTTTGAAATAAAGTATGTTTCGCAAGGTTATAAAACGAATCGTGATATTGAAGATACGCTTGATCTCGGTTGGAAACTATTATCTATTTTACCAAGAACAGAATTGAAAAGAATCAAGGATGAGTATCTTGATAAATATTATGGTAAATAGAGTATTCTATTATGTAGATAATTGCGAAAGGAGGGGCAAGCAGTGGCGAAGACTCATGTAAATCCCACACGTATGGAATTAACAAGATTAAAGAAAAAACTGGCAACAGCAACGCGTGGACATAAATTGTTGAAGGATAAAAGAGATGAGCTGATGCGTCAGTTCCTTGATTTGGTTCGTGAGAATAAAGTGCTCCGTGAGAAGGTGGAGGAAGGTATTTTAACAGCAAATAAGAACTTTGTATTAGCTAGGGCAACTATGGAAGAAGAGGTCTTAAATGTTGCACTTCTTATGCCAAAGCAAGAGGTTTCCTTGGGCATTGATTACAAAAATGTAATGAGTGTAGAAATCCCTTCATTTGAATATGTTACCAGAACACCAAATGCAAATGATATCTATTCTTATGGTTATGCATTTACTTCTAGCGATTTAGATAGTGCAGTAAAGTTTTTGTCAGATCTACTACCAGATATGCTTCACTTGGCAGAATGTGAAAAATCCTGCCAACTTATGGCTATTGAAATAGAAAAGACAAGACGTAGAGTTAATGCATTAGAACATGTCATGATACCTGATTTGCGTGAAAACATTAAATACATAGTCATGAAACTGGATGAAAATGAAAGAAGTACACAAATCAGACTTATGAAGGTAAAAGATATGATGTTAGAAAAAACATATCATTATAAGGAAAAAGCTAGTGAGCTAGCGTAAGGAAGCAGAAATTCTCATTAGGAATTCAAAATTTGAACTAGTTGATCAAACTTCAATAGAAGTAGGGTTAACTAGTTTATTTTATTTGCTGTCATATCATATAATTAATAAAAAAACATACGCCATAAGAATTTGGCAGTATGGACAAAATGACAATTGGTGATGTATATTTAAATAGAAATAGTATTGTGGTAAAGAAATAAGGGCATGTTGAGGAGAAAAAGAAAATGGCTAAGTATGTGATGGCACTTGATGCTGGAACTACAAGTAATCGTTGTATTTTGTTTAATAAAGATGGCGAGATATGTGGGATGGCGCAAAAGGAGTTTACACAGCACTTTCCAAAACCAGGATGGGTAGAACATAATGCAGAAGCGATTTGGTCCACACAATTGAGTGTTGCAGTAGAGGCTATGGCAAAAATAGGTGCAGTTGCAGAGGATATTGTAGCGATAGGAATCACAAATCAGAGAGAGACTACTATCGTGTGGGATAAGAACACAGGAGAAACAGTATATCGAGGTATAGTTTGGCAATGCAGAAGAACATCGGAATATTGCGATGAATTAAAACGACAGGGTTTAACCGAGAAATTTAGAAAAAAAACAGGACTCATAATTGATGCATATTTTTCTGGAACAAAAATCAAATGGATATTGGACAATGTGGAGGGAACAAGAGAGAGAGCTGAGCGTGGTGACTTGCTTTTTGGAACAGTTGAAACGTGGTTGATTTGGAAATTAACAAAAGGTAGAGTACATATAACTGATTTTTCTAATGCATCCAGAACTCTGATTTTTAATATTAATACGCTGGAATGGGATCAGGAATTGCTAGATTTATTAGATATTCCTAAGTCTATGCTTCCAGAAGTAAAGCCTTCAAGTTGTATTTATGGATTTGCTGATGCAAGTTACTTGGGAGGAGAAATTCCGATCGGAGGGGCACTTGGCGATCAACAGGCAGCATTATTTGGTCAAACATGTTTTCAGCCTGGCGAGGCAAAGACTACTTTTGGAACAGGTAGTTTTTTGCTGATGAATACTGGAAAGAATCCAGTTTTTTCTGAAAATGGACTTATCACTACAATTGCATGGGGACTTGAAGGAGAGGTCACATATGCATTAGAAGGGTCTGTTTTTGTGGCAGGTGCAGCAATACAATGGCTACGTGATGAATTAGGTCTGGTGGAATCAGCCGCTGATACAGAATATATGGCGCAAAAGGTAAAAGATGCAAATGGTTGCTATGTAGTTCCAGCATTTACGGGACTTGGTGCGCCATATTGGGATCAATATGCCAGAGGAACAATAGTCGGACTAACGCGAGGTGTCAATAAATACCATATCATTCGTGCCACAATGGATTCTATTGTGTATCAGGTGACTGATGTACTAAAGGCTATGGAGGCAGATGCGAAAATCAGTCTTAGTTCTTTGAAGGTAGATGGTGGAGCAAGTGCTAACAATTTTTTAATGCAAACACAGGCAGATATGATTGATGTGCCAGTAAAACGTCCGAAATGCGTTGAAACAACCGCTATGGGAGCAGCATATATGGCTGGTTTAGCAGTTGGATATTGGAGTAGCAAAGAAGAAGTGTTAGATAATTGGAAAATTGATCATATATTCCGACCTGCCATTGATGATACAGAAAGAAAAGAAAGAATGCTTGGATGGAGAAAAGCAGTAAAATGTTCTTTTGGCTGGGCGCAAGAAGACTAAGTGGGGTGCTACTATGTATGACATAATTATTATTGGCGCAGGCGTTACGGGAGCTGCAGTTGCAAGGGAAACATCCCGTTATCAGGCAAAAATATGTGTGTTGGAAAAAGAAGAAGATGTATGCTGTGGAACTTCAAAAGCAAATAGTGCCATTATTCATGCGGGCTATGATGCAGCTAGTGGAAGCATGATGGCAAAAATGAATGTTCGTGGGAACCAAATGATGGATCGGTTATCTGAGGAATTGGACTTTCCATTTATCAGATGTGGATCACTCTTGATTTGCCGAAGAAAAGAGGATATGTCTGCTTTGCAGGACATTTATGATCGCGGAATCCGAAATGGCGTGGAAGGACTTCGTATTCTAGAGAGCAGAGAGATAGCAGAGATGGAATCGAATATAACGGAGGAAGCAGTTGCTGCACTATATGCCCCTACAGCGGGCATTACATGCCCTTATAGCTTAAATATAGCACTTGCAGAAAATGCATATATAAATGGAGTGGAATTTAAATTTAATACAGAAGTTTTAGAAATCAGAAAACTAGTTGCAGGGTATGAAATAGAAACTTCGCAGGGGATATTTAAGACAAACTATATAGTCAATGCTACAGGTGTTTATGCAGATAAATTTCATAATATGGTATGTGAACACAAGATTCATATTACGCCAAGAAGAGGTGACTATTGTCTGCTTGATAAAAGTGCTGGAAATTATGTGGGGAGAATCATTTTTGCATTACCAAATGCAGAACATGGAAAAGGAGTACTGATTACGCCAACGATACATGGAAATCTTCTGATTGGACCGACGGCAGTCGATATTGACAATAAGGAGGGTGTAAATACAACAAGTGAGGGCATAGAGGAATTGATTAACAAGGCAGGACTAAATGTTAAAAATCTTCCAATACGTCAGGTAATCACATCATTTGCAGGACTCCGGGCGCGTGAGGATAATCATGATTTTATTGTTGAGGAAGCAATAGATGCAGAAGGATTTATTGATTGTTCGGGAATCGAATCACCAGGACTTAGCGCATGTCCAGCAATTGGAGAAAAAGTGGCTGAAATTTTAAGGGTAAAACTAAATTTGAATAAAAAATTAAATTATAAAAGAACCAGAAAAAAGATATTAAATCCTAAAATGATATCTTTTGAAGAAAGAAAGCAACTTATCATGAAAAATCCTGCCTATGGAAATATTATCTGTAGATGTGAAATGATTACGGAAGGTGAAATAATAGATGCAATCAGGCGCCCACTTGGGGCAAAATCACTTGATGGAATTAAGCGAAGAACACGAGCGGGAATGGGAAGATGTCAGGGTGGATTTTGCACACCGCGAGTGATGGAAATCATTGCACGTGAATGTCAAGTAAGTATGCTCGATGTAACTAAATCTGGGGGAAACTCTAAAATTGTGGTTGCTTTCAATAAAGATTTTATATAGGGGGCTTTCAGATGAGCAATTATGATATTGTGATAATTGGTGGCGGTCCAGCTGGTCTTGCAGCAGCCGTTTCGGCAAAGAAACAGGGCATAGAAAGTGTAATAATCCTTGAGCGGGAGAAGGAACTTGGAGGTATTCTTAATCAATGCATTCATAATGGATTTGGATTGCATACTTTTAAGGAAGAGCTTACCGGTCCTGAATACGCACAAAGGTTTATTGATCAGGTTCGTGAACTTGAAATTAAGTATAAACTTTGCACAACGGTAATGAGTATTACTCGTGAAAAAAAAGTAACAGCTATCAATAAGGAAGAAGGATTATTTGAAATACAGGCAAAAGCAGTGATTCTAGCCATGGGATGTAGAGAAAGAGCAAGGGGTGCACTGAATATTCCAGGGTATAGACCAGCAGGTATTTTCTCAGCAGGAACAGCACAAAGATTAGTAAATATGGAGGGTTATTTGCCAGGGAGAGAGGTTGTGATACTTGGTTCTGGCGATATTGGATTAATCATGGCCAGGCGCATGACGTTGGAGGGCGCAAATGTGAAGGTGGTAGCAGAACTCATGCCATATTCTGGAGGTCTTAATAGGAATATAGTGCAGTGCCTGGATGATTATGATATTCCGCTGAAATTGAATCATACAGTAATTGATATAAAAGGGAAGGAAAGAATAGAAGGAATCACATTAGCAAAAGTTGATGAAAAGGGAAAGCCAATAAGAGGAACAGAAAAAGAGTATCATTGTGATACCTTGCTACTTTCAGTAGGATTAATTCCCGAGAATGAATTATCAAGTGGTATGGGTATAGATATGAATAGTATTACATTGGGACCGAATGTAAATGAAAGCTTTGAGACTACTATTGAAGGTGTGTTTGCATGTGGTAATGTACTGCACGTGCATGATTTGGTGGATTATGTTTCTGAAGAAGCATCGTTAGCTGGGAAAAGTGCTGCAAATTATGTATTATCAGATATGCAAAAATGGGAGAAGTTAAATAATGATATAGCAGTGATAGCAGTTGGTGATGTTCGCTATACAGTACCTGCGAAATTAAATATAAACCGTATGGAAGATGTACTTACGGTAAGATTTCGTGTTGGAAAGGTAATAAAAAACCATTTCATTAGTGTTTATTTTGATGAAAAAAGAGTGATACATAAGAAACGTCTGATTATGGTACCAAGTGAAATGGAAGATATTAAACTGAGCAAGGCAAAATTAGAAGAACATCCCTGTTTAGAGCATATTATTGTTAAGATCGAAGAGGATTAGCATATGGAAAAGAGAAGCCTGATTTGTATAGGATGTCCTATGGGATGCTTATTGACGGTAGAACAAGATAATGGAAAAATAATCAGTGTTAGTGGAAATACATGTTCTAAAGGAGCTGAATATGCACACAAGGAATTAACAAATCCCACGCGTATTGTAACGACAACGGTAAAAGTTGAAAACGGTAAGATTGCAGTAGTTTCGGTCAAAACGAAAAAAGATATTCCCAAAGAGAAAATAGGTTTATGTGTTGGAGCATTGAAGAATATAACTGTAAAAGCACCAATCACAATGGGGGATGTTATTATAAAAAATGTAGCGGGCACTGGAGTAGATATTATTGCAACTAAAAATGTTGAAAAGCAGGCATAGGATATTAGAAAATAATATGAACACATATGAAAAAATATATGAAGTTGTAAAAAGAATACCGAAAGGAACAGTTGCGACCTATGGACAAGTGGCACGACTGGCGGGCAATAGTCATTGGGCACGTGTTGTAGGCTATGCTTTACATGTTAACCCTGATAATGGAGAGATTCCCTGTTATCGTGTTGTCTCAAAAGACGGAAGGGTATCGGAGGCTTTTGCATTTGGTGGCGCTAATATACAGCGCAGATTACTAGAAGCCGACGGTATTGAATTCAGGGATGATTGTGTTATTATGGAAAAATACCAGTGGGAAACGCCGTTTTACTAAATACAAAGAAAGTAAAAAGCAATAGGATAGGAAAAGAAAATGAATATAATAATTAAGGCATTATTGGTTTATTACGTTATTACATTTATTATTTTAATAATAGTAAGTTATAAAGAAAATTTAGAAAAATATCGAATTTATGCAAAAATTTGTGTGAGCCTTGGATTTGCCTATATGGGTTTTTATGCCGCAAAAGCATGTGAGAATATTGAATTTGCAAGGTGTATGGTAATAGGTTTTGTTATGTGCTTTGTAGGAGATATATTACTCGGGATTGTTACTGTAAATGGAATGAAAAGATATATAAAGGAGGGACTGCTTTCCTTTCTTTTTGGACATATTATGTTTATTAGCGGAATTATCAAAATAAGTGGTGTAACAAAATATAATCTTATTGGTTTGGGTATTTCAATTGTTTATGTAGTATTCTTTTTACCATTCATTTATAAATCAAAAGTGCAAATTGGAAAAATGAAAAAACCTGTTATTGCTTATGTTTTTATAGTCTCATCACTGTTTATGACTGGCTTGGCGGCGTTCTTAGCTTCTCAGATAACAATGCGAACAACATTTATTTTAATAGGGACTCTTCTCTTCTTAATCTCGGACACATGTATTTTCTTTTTGTATTATTATAGAAAGCATCGACAAATATTACAGTTTTTTGTCTCACTAACATATTATTTAGCACAAATGCTTCTGGTTTTCAGTTTATTTCCATAAATGTATGTCAGATTTGATATAGGTGGAAGAATTATTATATGCTATAATTTTATATATAAATATAGAGGAATAACATTTTATTAAGGAGGAATTCTATGAAAAAGACTTTTATCCTAGACACTAACATTCTTCTTAACTCACCCTATATCATCACTTCTCTTGATGATAATGATGTTGTAATTCCAAATACTACAATTGAGGAGCTGGACACCTTTAAAAGTGCTCCCGGTGAATTGGGATTCAATTCCCGAGAAACAATTCGTATCTTGAGTGGTCTTCGTGGAAAAGGAAATATGCGAGATGGTGTAGAGCTTCCCGGAGGTGGAATGCTGAAAATCGAGTATAACCAAGTTAATACACCACTACCGGAAGGCTGGACCAAAGATAAACCAGACAATAGAATTATACAGGTATGTCTGGGGTTACAAAACAAAAACAATCAAAAATGTATATTAATAACAAATGATATCAATATGCAAATCAAAGCAGATATTGCCGGCATTGAAGTACAGGATTTTAAAGAAAATCAGGTTTCGGAGGAAACCTTGCGATTTAAGGGCAAGCAGGAATTGTATGTAAAAGCAAATAAAATTAATGATTTTTATCAAGAAGGAAGTTTAACACTTGATGATTTATATGATGAGGGAGTATGTCTTGAACTGAATGAATTTGTATTGCTACGTGATGCTACTAATTTAAAGAGCAGTGCACTTGGCAGATATAATGGTTCTATAATAGAAAAATTGAAATACGAGGGTGAAAAACCATTTGATGTAGTGCCGCGTAATGCAAGTCAAAGATTTGCACAAGAAGCATTGCTTACATCTGCGGAACAAGCACCACTTGTTATACTAAAGGGGCCTGCTGGTACGGCAAAAACATTTTATTCTTTAGCGGCAGGATTGGAGCAGGTTATTAACCGTGGTCTTTACAAAAAGGTACTTGTCTGTAGACCTAATGTGAAATTTGATGAAGATATTGGATTCTTACCTGGAACAGAAACAGAAAAGATTGGTCCATTGATGCGACCTATATTTGATAATTTATCAATATTATTGGATATGCATAAGGATTTTGAAAAAGATGGTGTAAAAGTGAAGGAAAGTCCGATAGATGAACTTTTTGAAAGAGGTTATATAGTGGCAGAAGCGATGGCATATATGCGTGGACGTTCTATTAATGACACCTATATTATTGTCGATGAGGCACAAAATGCGACACCAAACCAAATCACTGGACTTGTTACGAGATGTGGAATGGGAAGTAAAATCATACTGTGTGGTGACCCAGATCAGATTGACACTACAAAGCTAGATAAAAGAAATAATGGCCTTGTATATGCTTCTGAAAAAATGAAGGGCAGTCCGTTGTGTATGCAGATTACATTTGATTTTGAAGAATGTGTGAGAAGTCCTCTGGCACAGGAGGCAGCAGACAGATTGGTAATCAATAAGACATAATATTTGAAAAGAAATAGGTAGGAGGGTAGAAAGGAATGAATATAAAAGAGCAGGCGAGAAAATTGAAAAGAGATAGTGCAAAAATGGCAATGCTCCCTGAACAAGTAAGAAATAATGCTTTACGTTCAGTTGCAAGAGCACTTGAAATGAATAAAGAAAAGATTTTGAATGCAAATATAAATGATTTAATAGCGGCAGAGGCAGAAAGTATTACACTTCCAGTTTTAAAGCGTCTAAAGTTTGATGAAACAAAACTAGCATGTGTGATTGAAGGGATAGAAGAGTTAATAAAACTTCCCGACCCTCTTTTTCAGATACAATTAGCGAGAGAGCTAGATGAAGGTTTAAAACTGTATCGTGAGACTTGTCCAATAGGGGTGATCGGCGTTATTTTTGAGTCGAGGCCAGATGCTCTTGTACAAATTGCTACTTTATGCCTGAAAAGTGGAAATTGTGCAATACTGAAGGGCGGAAGTGAAGCAATGCAGACGAATAAAGCACTTTTTGAGACAATATATGAAGCTGCGATAGAGGCTGGTTTGCCGGAGGGTTGTATGGCGCAGGCAGAGATGCGTTCTGAGATTAATGAGCTTTTAGAGTGTGATGATATGGTGGATTTATTAATTCCTAGGGGTTCAAATGAATTTGTGCGTTACATTATGGATCATACAAGAATACCCGTAATGGGTCATGCGGATGGGATTTGTCATGTGTATGTGGATAAAGAATTTGATATCAAGAAAGCAATTCCCATTATTGTAGATTCTAAGACGCAGTATGTGGCAGTATGTAATGCGGCAGAAACTTTGCTTGTGCACAGAACGGCGGCAGAAGAACTGCTACCGGAATTAGCAAGGGCATTTGCAGAGAAATCCGTAGAAATACGTGGCACAAAAGAAGTTCAGAAAATCATTCAGTGTCAGGATGCTTATGAAGAGGATTTCAAGACAGAATACCTGGATTATATCATTTCGATCAAGCTAGTAGATAGTATGGAAGAAGCATCTGCGCACATTAATCAATATGGTTCCCATCACACAGACTGTATCATAACAGAAAACAAGGAAACAGCGAATGAATTTATGCAGTTAGTAGATTCGGCGGGTGTATATTGTAATTGCTCAACTAGATTTGCGGATGGATTTAAATATGGATTTGGTGCAGAAGTTGGAGTCAGCACAGGAAAATTGCATGCGAGGGGACCAGTTGGGCTAGAGGGACTTGTAACTTATAAATACAAACTGTTTGGTGACGGTCATATCGTTGCAGATTATGCAGAAGGTCGAAAGAAATTTCATTTTAAAAATCTTTAAGGAAAAAAAGGAGAGGAAGTCATTATTCTCTTTATTTAAAGCTTTCTAAAATAAAATCAATGAAAAAACGTCCTGCAATTGGTAGAATATTCTTATCTTTATATGCCAGTGCAATAGTACGTTCCACAGTTGGTAGGATTTGTTTTGTAACAATATTATGTGGATGTCTGCTTAAAACTAATTTCGGAAGAATTGAAATGCCTAGCCCTTTTTCAACCATAGCCATAATGGTATAATCGTCAAGAACCTGATATTGAACATTTGGGGTCAGATTATTTTTTTTAAAAAATTCCATTGGTTCGCTTAAATTGCCCTCAATTAGTAAGATAAAAGGCTCGGTTGCTAACTCAGCGAGTGATACTTTTTCAGATATGGCAAGAGGATGATCGGGTGGAAGTACTGCAAGCATTTCATCCTGCCTCAGAGGGATTACAGTTAGGTCAGTTACAGCATCTGGATTTACAAAGCCAAAATCAACACTTCTTTCTTTAATCCAGGTACTGATATTAGTATATTCACCTTGTTTTAATTCGAAATGAACAGAAGGGTATTTTTCTTTGAAATTTTTTATTAGACCCGGTAACCAATTGCAAGATACACTAGAAAAAGTTCCGATACGGATGAGTCCACTCTGTAAGCCTTGCATTTCTTTTTGTTTTTCTAGAAGCTCTAAATGTGCATGATATATATTTTTTATATAAGGGAGATATTCTTCGCCATCAGGTGTTAGGATAATTCCCTTTCTTGATCGTACAATCAATGTTGTAGAGAGTTCAGTTTCCAAAGAATGTAACATCTGACTGATGGCTGACTGCGTATAGCCGAGTTCTTCGGCGGCTTTTGTAAAACTCCCAGATTCTATTATCTTCATAAAAGAATGATACTTTGTCAAATCAAACACTCCAAACTATTAGTAATACTAATATATGTATTATAATAATTAACTATATTAATGTCAATGCTAATGCTACAATTACAATACTTTACTATAGTCAAGGAGAATTTTGAAATGAAAGATAAAAAAGCTTGGTTTAAGAAAGGAATAAAGGATGGGATACCTATTGCATTGGGATATTTTGCTATTTCTTTTTCGCTTGGCATTGCAGCAAAAAATACGGGATTAACAGCAATACAAGCAATGCTTATGTCTCTTACAAATCTTACTGCAACAGGTGAATTTGTGGCACTTGGATTAATTTCATCAGGAGCGACCTATTTAGAAATGGCCGTGACACAGCTGGTGATAAATTTAAGATATTGTCTGATGTCATGTTCACTTTCACAAAAGGTTGATCCAAAGGCACCATATTTTCATAGATTTTTATTATCAGCTGGCGTAACGGATGAGATATTTGGTATTTCTTCAAATGTTGAAGGAAAGTTAAGTCCATTTTATTCTTATGGTGCTATGTGTGTTGCAGTACCAGCATGGACTTTTGGTACTTTTCTGGGAGTGACAGCAGGAAATATTATGCCAGCTCGTGTGCTAAGCGCACTTAGTATTGCATTGTTTGGTATGTTTATTGCAATTATTGTTCCACCTGCAAAGGATGATAAGGTACTGGCAGGAGTCATTATAATATCTATGCTTTCAGCAACATTATTTTACTATTTGCCAGTAGTCTCGAAAATATCATCAGGATTTCGTATTATTATATTAACAGTTGTAATCGCAGGGATTGCAGCGGTTCTCTTCCCAACAGAAAGTGAGGAGGCAGAACATGAAATTTAATATATATTTATATATCATTATTATGGCGAGCGTTACTTATTTGATTCGTATGCTCCCATTGACGCTGATTCGAAAAGAAATTAAGAGTAAAAAAATACGTTCATTTTTGTATTATGTTCCATATGTCACACTATCAGTTATGACTTTTCCTGCTATTTTATCTTCAACGGAGAGCGTTTGGTCTGCTCTTGCAGGATTTATTATTGCTATTATTATTGCATATCGTGGTGGGAGTCTAGTAAAAGTGTCTATGGGCTCGTGTATGGCTGTATTTTTGCTGGAATTATTTATTTGAACTTTTTGTTTACAGTGCAAATAATAGAAAGATATGGTATTCTGAATAATATTGTAGCACAAAATGTTTATTATGGCAGGATTAAAAAATGAAAAATGTAGATTATAAAAATAATATTATATTGATTGGAATGCCAGGCGCAGGAAAAAGTACAGTTGGTGTAGTCCTTGCAAAAAAGCTTGGATATGAATTTTTAGACTCCGATCTTGTAATACAGAAAAAAACAGGAAAAAGACTGCAAGAAATATTGGATGACGAGGGAACAGAGGGCTTCAACAGAATTGAAAATGATATTAATTTATCAATAGAGGCTAAAAAATGTGTCATTGCAACTGGTGGAAGCGCAATATATGGGAAACAGGCTATGAAACATTTTCAGGAGATGGGGCTAATTATATATTTGCAATTGTCATTAGAAACAATAGCAGAGAGGCTGGGCGATATTCAGAATCGAGGTGTTTCAACACAAAAAGGGCAGACCTTGGAACAATTATACCAGGAAAGAATTCCTTTTTATGAGAGATATGCGAATATAACAATTAATTGTGAAAAATTGTTGCTGCGAGAAGTTGTTGAATTAATTGCAAAGAATTGTATATTATAGGAAATAGATATAAATGAAATATAATGCAAACAGAAAAAGAAAGAAAAATGCAAGAAATGAGGAATTAATATATGAAACTGGTATTTATCAGGCACGGAGATCCGGACTATAAAAATGATACATTAACAGAAAAAGGATGGCGAGAAGCAGAATTGCTGGCAGAGAGAATCCTGAATTGGAAAGTAGAGAATTTTTATTGTTCACCACTTGGGCGAGCAAAGGATACAGCTTCTATATTGTTGAAAAAAGTGAAAAGAGAAGCAATTATTTGTGATTGGCTACAGGAGTTTAATGCGCCAGTAGACAACTTAATTCCTGACGAGATACGTCAAAATCCAGAACAGAAACGTATTCCATGGGATTTTTTGCCTTCGTATTGGACAGCTGAACCCAAAATGTATGATAAGGATATATGGATGGATACGCAAATTATGAAAACAGGAAGGGTTACTGAGGAGTACCAGAGGGTGTGTGAAGGAATAGACACTCTTTTGGAAAAGCACGGATATAGACGCAAAAACAATATTTATCAGGTGAAGGATAGTAATGATGACACAATTGTTCTTTTTTGTCATTTGGGAGTATCTTTTGCAATTATGTCACATATGCTCGGCATTTCGGCTCCGTGTCTTTGGCATGGATTTTTTATGGCACCAACAGCTGTAACGGTATTGCAAACAGAAGAAAGAGTTAAGGGTGAAGCATATTTTAGGTGTCAAGTCATGGGCGACACTTCACATCTCAGAATAGCAGGTGAGATGCCATCTGTTGCTGGTTCTTATAAGGAATTGTATTAGAAAGACCGATATATGATCATATATAGTATTATGAAATAATAATGTGAGGATGTGGTTATATGAGGATAGGGCAAGATAAAACAAGTATTTTTGTAGGTGATTCAAAAAGAAGCAATAGGAATAATGCGGGTTTGGAACCAAAAACAAATAAAAGCAGTGGAAATAGTGTTATATTTGTTGGCAATTTAGATTCCAAGACAGACACGATTATGCAGCATCGAAAACAAGCGCAGAAAAAAGCATTAAAAATTGTTATGGATACCTATAAAAATGAAAAGAAAATAGATGATGGTCTGGCGAACAGAAAGGATAGAATTAGTGAACTGCAAGTTGATTCTGGAAATCTTAATAATGAAATCAATAAAGTCAAGGGCTGGAGTAAAGAGGCACAAATAGCGTATAATGTTGCTGATGACAGCGATGAGCAGAAGGACCTTGAGCTACTGATAAAAAAGAAGAACTCTTTTAAGATAGGATCAGATATTACGTTGACCGATGAAGATAAAGAACGGTTAAAGAGTATGGGAAAACTGACGGCATATCAGGAGGAAGCCCTTAGATACGATGCTGTGGCAGATATCTATCGGGAACAGCTGAAAAGTAACCAAAAGGAAATTGGTGCAGAAAGTGCAATAATAACAGCAGTAAAGATAGAAAGTCTTAAATTCCACGCCATGTCTGACGCAGATAATGAAAAAGACAAAATAATCGCAGCTGCAGCAAAAGAAGAGATAGGTCTTCTTATAAATGAAGCAAAAGAACAAAATGATGAAGAACGAGAAATAGAAGAGGAAGCATCTAAGAAAAAAGAAGAAGAGGCTGAAGAAAAAGCTGAAGTCTTAAAAAAGGCAAAAGAAGCAAAAAACAGAGAAAAAGAATTACAAATTGATTCTCCTGAAATACAGGAAATACAAGAAGCAAATAGTAATCAGAGTGAGTTACAGATGGAATTGAAAAGAGTCATGCAAGAAGAAAAGCTTCTGGAAGAAGATTTGAAAGGAATTTTGGTGGACATCAGATATCAATAGGTGATAAAGTGTTTATACATATTGGAGGATAACTATGATGATGGCCGGGATAATAGAAATTGATTTGCATGGTATGAATCTTTATCAAGCAAAAATTAATATAGACAACCAATTGCATAGAGCAAATGGTGCGGTTTATAGATTACGCTTGATACATGGTTATCGAGGTGGTACAGAAATAAAAAACATGATATGGGAAGAGTATAGTTATGGGCGCCATCCAAAAGTGATGCGGATACAAGAAGGAAACAACCCAGGTATCACAGAATTGGTTTTAAGAGAATTTGCCTAAAACTATAATTTATAAGAGGTGTAATATGCAAGCTGTAAAGCATGAGTTTGAGCCTATCTATAATAAGGATTCTAGAATTTTGATTCTTGGGACATTTCCTTCTGTAAAGTCAAGAGAAGTCAATTTTTACTATGGCCATCCGCAAAATCGTTTTTGGGAGGTAGTAGCAAAAATTTCAAACGAGTCTGTTCCAAATACAATAGGGGAAAAGAAAGAAATGTTGCTAAATAATCATATAGCCATATGGGATGTAATCGCAAGCTGCGATATCGAAGGTTCAAGTGATAGTAGTATTCGAAATGTTGTTCCAAATGATATTATGATAATACTGAAAAGCTGTAATATAAGAAAAATATATGCAAATGGAAATATGGCAAAGAAATTGTATGACCGGTATGTGAAAGAAAGAACAGGACTGGATATTGTGGAATTACCATCTACAAGTCCTGCAAATGCCATATTTACAAAAGAAAAATTAGTGGTCGCATGGGATAAAATTATTAACAGGGAAGAGAAAACGTCTGCGCATGTACACTTGTAAGAGGGGTGAATAATTTGAAAAGTGGAAAAACCTTTAAAGAAAAATATTTGGCTGGAGAGATAGATTTTAGTGAGATTGATGATTATACGCAGGTATGGGGAAAGAGTGATGAAACTTGCACATTGAGAGAATATCTTGGTTTAAATGTTGAGGAAGAAGATATTTGGATTAGTATTAGTGATGAGGCATTACAAGAATTGCTGGATAAGCAAAGAGAAAGAGCTTAAAAAATAAAAAGGAAGTAGTTAAATATGAATATAACGGTATTTGCCTCACATGGAGGTTCCGATATGCAGGCAATCATTGATGGATGCAAGTCAAAAAAAATAAAAGCAACTGTTGTGGCCGTAATTGGAAATAATGCTGATTCTTTAGCGATGGAACGTGCGCAGAGAGAGGGTATAGATCATTACTGTTTAAGCCATAAAGAAATTGATGACCAAGCTGAATTGACCCATCGTATGCTTGAAATTATAGAAGCTCATAAAACGGATATGATATTTTTGGCAGGTTACATGAGAAAACTAGATGACGTAATTTTAAAAAAATATGAGAATCGCGTGTTTAATATTCATCCAGCCTTGCTACCCAAATATGGAGGAAAGGGAATGTACGGTATTCATGTACATGAAGCTGTGATTCGCGCAGGAGAAAAGGTATCTGGTGTTACGATCCATAGAGTAAATGAACAATATGATAGTGGTGATATTATTGCACAGACTGAAGTTCCTGTTTTAAAGGGTGATACAGCAGAGGTACTCGCTGAGAGAGTATTAAAACGTGAACATGAGTTTTTGGTAGAAGTAATTAGCGAGATTGCTGAGGGCAAGATTAAGCTTGGAATATAATGAAAAGGTATTTTAATGAGTAGATTAAAGACACAGGATATGACGCAGGGAAAACCGATGAAATTAATACTCGATTTTTCATTGCCGTTATTATTCGGATTTTTGTTTCAACAATTTTATAATTTGGCAGACACTGCAATTGTCGGCAAGGTATTGGGTGTCAAAGCAATGGCAGCAGTAGGAGCAACGGGATCAATTAATTTTTTGATAATAGGGTTTTGTATTGGTGTATGTTCTGGATTTGGCATACCAATTGCACAGAAATTTGGAGCTAAAGACGAGGATTGCTTGCGCAAATTTGTGGCGAATAGCATCTATCTTGCTGCTGTGTTTTCGGTAGTCATGACAATCTTAGTCGTGGTATTTTGCAAACAAATTTTAGAGATTATGAAAACACCGAGTGATATTATTGACGATTCCTATCGCTATATTGTTATTATTTTTATGGGAATTCCGGTTATCTATTTATATAATTTGTTGTCATCATATATCCGTTCGTTAGGAGACTCCAAAACGCCCGTTTTTTTCTTAACTTTTGCAGCATTATTGAATATTGTATTAGATTTTTGTTTTATTGCAGGTTTAAATATGGGAGTAGCCGGAGCTGCGGTAGCAACAGTTATTTCGCAGTTAGTAGCTGGGCTGGCTTGTTTTTGGTATATACAAAGTCACTTTCCAATTCTTAAATTGTCAAAAGAGGATTGGCAAGTTAACACTTACTACATGAAGATGCTATGTAATATGGGTATTCCAATGGGGTTGCAATATTCTATAACTGCAATTGGATGTGTTATTTTACAGTCGGCAGTTAATTCGCTAGGGTCGACAATCGTGGCATCTATTACGGCAGCATCTAAGATAGGAATGTTTTTTTGCTGTCCATATGATGCATTAGGCTCTACAATGGCTACTTATGGAGGACAAAACATTGGGGCAAAGAAACTTGAGAGAGTAAGGCAAGGGTTACGTGCAAGTATTTTATTAGGTGTTGCATATTCTTTTATTGCATTTACCATCATATTTTTTTGTGGAAGAGAAGTAGCATATATTTTTGTGGATTCATCTGAAACACTTATCTTGAATAATGTAGAGCTGTTTTTATTTTTAAATAGTTTAGGGTATATTCCATTAGCATTTGTAAATATTATACGTTTTTTGATTCAGGGACTTGGTTTTAGCAGGTTTGCAGTGATTGCAGGAGTTTGCGAAATGTTTGCACGTAGTGCAGTAGGATATCTTTTGATTCCATTATTCGGATTTACGGCAGCATGTTTGGCGGGGCCATTTGCATGGGTTGCTGCAGATTTATTTTTAATACCAGCCTATTTAATGGTTATGAAGAAACTTGAAATTATGTTTTCAAAAAAGGAACAGATAGAAGTGGTTTGCTGAAATAGAAAAAGAGATGAAGAGAGAAAATGTATAAAATTTTATTTCCAGAAGGCAGAAAAAATGCATTCACTTTAAGCTATGATGATGGGCAGATTTACGATAGAGAACTTATTGCGCTATGTAATCAATATAAGTTGAAAGGGACATTTTCTATTGTCGATACATCATTCTGAATTCTGTAGGAGTACAATTCTTGCAGATTTTGAACATTCTGATAAAGGAAGAGATGCTGTTAAAACCGCATAGTAATGCTACCTCTGTGACTGACATCTCGGGATCAATCAACAGCTTCTCGGCATACATGATTCTGCGAAGATTTAAGTACTTATAAAATGAATTGTTAGTAAATTGTTTAAATAGTCTAGAAAAATGATATTTACTGAAGCCAACCATTTCTGCCACATCATCTAACGATAAACTCTCGGTACAATGCTTATTAATGTAATCACATATACCCATAAACTTTTCAACATATTCCTGTTGTTTATTCTGACTGGTTTCAAATTTGTCGGAATCAGTAGCGTGTGTTCTTCCTATTAAAACAAAAATGCGTATTAATTTTGAATAAATAGAGGCATCACTGAGAATAGCATCACCAGTGTACTCATCATAGATTTCCATCATTAATTGGAAAAGTGTTTCATGAATCTGAGAGGCTGCCTCTGGTGTAATTAGTGTTGCTGGTGAAATTAAAGAAAAAGCCGATTCGCATTCTTTGATAGAATTTAGCAAAGAGACATCGGCCTGAAATATCAATCTGCGTCCTTTGGCCGGAGCATAGAGTGAATGCAATGTCCCGGGAGCAATGAGTAGAATATCGCCTATATTTAGATCAAAAACAATATCATTACAAATAGCTTTATATGTATTTTCTAAAGGCATTAATATCTCAATGGGTGTGTGCCAATGAATTGGATAATCTTCATTTTTAATATTATCATAAAGTATGATGGTTGAATCGTTGGAAAAATTGACGGTTTCATGTATGCCATTCAAACTCTCTATCATAAGGCGCTCCTTCTCAAACAATAAGAAATAGAAACAATAACTAATTGGCACGGGTAGCAATAAATAAGACAATATTAAATAAAGTAAATATAAAATATTGCGATTTTACCTTTGTAATTATATCATGACTTTAGAATAAATCAATACAAATAAGTAAATATGCATATAAAAATGCTTGATTAGATGGAAAAATGTCAATAATAATACAACCAAAAATGAAATATTAGTAAAATATGAAAAAAGTTAACAAAGAATAATAGCAATAATTGATATTCATAAAGCAATTATTATGAAGAAAAATTGCTTTTTCTCTGATATCCTGTAATGGTAACAATTATACTTACTCATAGATATCGAAGGGAGATTTAAAAATGAAAAAGAGATTACTTAGTGTAGTACTCAGCGTGGCAATGGTGGCAACACTATTAGCAGGCTGTGGATCTACAGCAGCACCAGCGGAAGAAGTAGCACCTGAAGCAACTGAGGAAGTGGCTGCTGAAGAACCTGCTGCTGAGGAACCTGCGGCTGAAGAAGCTGTTAGCACAGGTGAGCCGGTTGACATCACAATGTGGTGTATCGCTGTAGAAAGCGATTCTAACCGTCATGCTTATGAGGCTGCTATCGCTGATTTCGAAGCAGCTCATCCTGAGATTAACTTTACTTGGGAAGCAATTCAGAACCAGGATTACAAGACAAAGATTAAAGCTGCTATGGCTGCAGACGAAATGCCTGACATCTTCTACACATGGGGCGGCGGCTTCTTGCAGGAATTCGTTGATGCAGAGCGTGTATACTGTGTAGATGAAACTTACGCTAAATATGCTTCTGAATTACCAGAAGTTATGATGGGAAATCATACATTTGACGGAAAGAAGTATGCTATACCTTATACATTCAACATCGTAGGTATGTTCTCTAACATGGAACTGCTCAAAGAAGCAGGCTATGATGAAGTTCCAGCTACATATGATGAACTCATTGAATGCTGTGACGCACTTATTGCAAAGGGAATCATTCCTTTTGGCTGTTCAGGAAAAGAGACATGGTGTGTAACAGAATACCTTGAGTCCATTATCCAAAAGAGTGTAGGAACTGCTGCATTGAAGGATATGTACAATGGAGATGCTAAGTGGAACAATGAAGATCTTGTAAAAGCTGTTGGCATATTCCAGGAAATGGTTGAAAAGGAATATTTTGATCCAGAAGGAATCGCTCTTACAGATAACGAAATCAAAGAGAACTTCAAAGCTGGAAAGTATGCATTCTACATTAATGGAACATGGAACTGTGCAGATTTTGCAAAAGCAGGTTTGGATAAGTCAGTAAAGGTTGCTGAATTCCCAGTAATCAATTCTGCAAATTCTAAACTTGGCGAGCTCATTGGTGGCGCAAATGATTCACTTGCTGTTGCTTCTAGTTCTCCAAATGCTGCACTGGCTGCAGATTTAGCTGCTGAGCTAGCTAAAAGCATCTGCCACTATGGTTACCTAGATGGAAATGGTCTTCCAGCATGGACACCTGATTATGACACAAGTGCTCTTAACCCATTGACATTAGCAGTTGCTGACATTGTTCAGAATTCAAGTTCAACTGTTCTGTTTGGAGATAATTTCTTATCTGCTGACAAGGCAAATATTTATCTTGACTATGTAAGCCAGATTTATGCTTCAGCAATTGATGGCACAGGATTTGCAGACGGACTTGATGCGGATTTAAATTAATTTTGTAAAGATAATAATAATTGTAAATGAATGAGAACTGTTAGGTTCTGATTCGATTAAGAAAGTGGTCTCCGACGATTGTCTGAATCAGTGTCATCCGGAGACCGCTTTCAAATAAGTTGGGAAGGGATTAAAATGACAAAACTATACAGTAATAAAGTGAATATTTTTCTTTTCATTTTACCTGCACTTCTTCTTTTCTTTTTAATACTTGTAGCGCCGATTTTTGTTTCGGGCTATTATAGTTTATTTGATTGGAATGGTTTTGGGGAAAAGACATACATTGGATTTGAAAATTACAGAGAACTGTTTACAAGTAACTCAATAGGCTTTACAAAGGCACTGGGGAATTCACTGCTTTTGGCATTGTTTTCGGTGTTTGTTCAGCTACCTATTTCGCTTGGATTTGCACTTCTTCTCGGCAAGGGAAGAAAGGGTGAACGGGCATTTCTTTCGATTTATTTTGCGCCAGTTCTTATTTCGACAGTGGTTATCGGACAGCTTTGGCTGAAGATTTACAATCCATCTTACGGTATCCTAAATGTTGTGTTGAGAGCAATTGGTCTGGAAAGCTGGGCGAAAATCTGGCTCGGCGAAGTAGAAACTGCACTTGGTGCGGCTTTTATACCTACTTTATGGCAGTATGTTGGATATCATATGCTACTGATGTATGCAGCAATCAAGAGTGTTCCGACTGAATACCGCGAGGCAGCTATGATTGACGGCGCAAATGAAGGGCAGATCAATCGATATATTGTGATACCTTATATCAAGCCTATTCTGAAGGTCTGTACGATTTTTGCTGTTACAGGATCCTTGAAATCATTTGACTTGATTTATGTTTTGACGAATGGCGCACCACTACATTCAACAGAAGTGCCTAGTACGTTGATGATTAGTATGCTGTTTTTACGTAACAGATACGGCATGGGTAGCACGATTGCGCTTTTGCTCATTGTTTTGTGCTTTGCATTTGCATTAATTATTGGATATATCTTTAGAAATAAGGAGGATTACCAACGTGAAAAGATTAAAAGGTAAAGAGTGTCTGGTATATGCCATATTTGGTATCTGGGCGTTGATTAATCTGTTCCCTGTCTATTGGATGTTTACATTCTCACTCAAAAGCAATGAAGAGATCTTCGGCGCAAATGTTGCAGGTCTGCCAAATGATTGGCTGTGGTCTAATTATACAAGGGCCGTAACCACCGGTGACATGGGAAGATATTTCATAAACAGTACTATTATTGCTGTAGCAACCATCATAATTGTTTTGTTTGCATCCATGATGGCGACATTTGCACTGACAAGGTTTATGTGGAAGGGTCAGAAGAAAATGAACAGCTTCTTTATGCTGGGACTAACAATTCCGATTCATGCAGCGATTGTACCTATTTATGTCATCATATCAAGACTGCATCTAATTAATACATATTGGGCATTGATTATTCCGTACGCTGCCTTTTCATTGGCAATGGGAATTCTCATCTGTACAGGGTTTATGACAGAACTACCGATAGAGCTTGATGAGGCAGCATGTTTAGATGGCTGTGGTACATGGGGAATTTTCTTCCGTATTATCGTACCTCTAATGAAACCTGCCGTGGCAGCAATATCAATTTATACATTTCTGCAGTGTTGGAACGAGCTGATGTTTGCCACCATCTTTATCAGCGATGGGGTACATAGGACGCTGCCTGTCGGTGTACAGGCGCTTGCTGGACAATTTATGAAGGAATGGGGTCCCATAGGTGCGGCAATGGTATTGGCTACATTCCCGACGCTTCTGGCTTATCTATTCCTCAGCAGGAAGATTCAGGACAGCTTCATTGCTGGAGCGGTAAAAGGTTAATTTAATGTTTGATGTATTAATGACGGTCTGTCAGTGAATTAGAGGGAGAAAAAGCATGAGAAGCCGAAAGGAAGCAGAGGAGAAAGCAAAGAAACTGGTGGGTCAGATGACACTTGAGGAAAAGGCTTCCCAGTTAAAATATGATGCGCCAGCGATTGAGCGACTAGGCATTCCGGCTTATAACTGGTGGAATGAAGGATTACATGGTGTTGCAAGAGCTGGAACTGCAACAATGTTTCCACAGGCGATTGCTATGGCAGCAACATTTGATGACGAGCTACTGGAACAGGTAGCAGATACGGTGGCGACGGAAGCACGTGCAAAATATAATGCATATGCAGATGAAGGAGACAGAGGTATCTACAAAGGACTTACCATGTGGTCACCAAATGTGAATATCTTCAGAGACCCAAGATGGGGGCGCGGTCATGAAACCTATGGTGAAGATCCTTACTTGACAAGCCGTTTGGGAGTTGCTTTTGTAAAAGGGCTGCAAGGTAATGAGAAATATTTAAAGACAGCAGCATGTGCAAAGCATTATGCAGTGCATTCGGGACCAGAAGCATTAAGACATGAGTTTGATGCGAAAGTTAGCAAAAAAGATTTATGGGAAACATATTTGCCTGCATTTGAAGCCTGCGTAAAAGAGGCTGATGTGGAGGCAGTTATGGGAGCATATAATAGAACAAATGGTGAGGTCTGTTGTGCAAGTAAAACATTGATGCATGACATTTTGAGGGAAAAATGGGAATTTAAGGGACATTATGTATCAGACTGCTGGGCCATTAGAGATTTTCATGAACACCATATGATAACAAAGACACCAGCAGAATCCGCAGCACTTGCATTAAAGGCTGGTTGTGACTTAAACTGCGGGAATACCTATTTACATATACTAAAAGCATATTATGAAGGAACTATAACAGAGGAAGATATAGAAAGATCTGCCGTTAGATTGTTTACGACACGCTATTTACTTGGAATGGGTGAGAGCAATGATTTTGACAGTATTTCTTACGATGAAGTGGAGTGCATAAGGCATAGGGAGCTTGCAATTGAAACGGCAAGAAAAGCTGTTGTATTGTTAAAAAATAATGGAATACTGCCAATCGATAAAAATAAAATAAAGGCAATTGGAGTCATTGGTCCAAATGCAGACAGTAGAGCAGCGCTGATTGCCAACTATCACGGAACATCATCAAGATATAAGACAATACTGGAAGGAATACAAGAGGCTGTTGATGATTGCGTCAGAGTATATTATTCAGATGGAAGTCATTTATCAAAGGACAGAACAGAGCATTTAGCACAACCGAATGACAGACTTTCAGAAGCGATAGCAGTAGCTAAACATTCAGACCTTGTAATTTTATGTCTTGGGCTTGATGAATCTTTAGAAGGTGAAGAGGGTGATGAGGGAAATGCTTATAAATCAGGAGATAAAGTGGATCTTAATCTCCCAGCGTCACAAATGGCTTTGCTTGAAAAGGTTGTAGGGGTTGGTAAACCTGTGATTGTATGTATGATGACAGGTAGTGCGATGAATTTGTCTTTTGCTAAGGAGCATACAGATGCAATATTACAAGTGTGGTATCCAGGAGCAGAAGGAGGTATCGCCGTTTCAGATATACTGTTTGGTAAGACTTCGCCTTCTGGAAAGTTGCCAATTACATTTTATGAGTCTCTAGAAAAGTTGCCAGCATTTGAAGATTATGCAATGAAAGGTAGAACTTATCGTTATCTGGAAGGAAAAGCACAATATCCGTTTGGATATGGACTGACATATAGTAAGGTAAAACTGGCTAATGTAAAAGTGACAGTTCCAGAAGATTTAAAATTGGAAGAAGCTGATAATACAAAAAAATTCAATGTTGATGTTGCAGTAGATGTGAGTAATATTGGTGGCTGTGTTACAGATGAAGTTATACAGGTATACATTCGAAATAATAAGTCAGAATATGCTGTAAAAAACTATAGTTTATGTGGATTCAAAAGAGTTTCTTTGACAAATGGAGAGACAAAAAATGTGAGAATTAAGATTTCTGAAAAGGCCTTTCTAGCTGTTGATGAAGAAGGAAATAGTGTTTTTGACAGCAAGGAGTTCACACTGTATGTTGGAGTTTGTCAACCAGATGAAGTGAGCATTGAACTTGGTGGGGTAAGACCAATAGAAGTAGAAATAAAATTCTAACAAGTGATAAATAAAAAATAGCTGGTGTTCAAATTCTAACCAGCTATTTTTGTGTTTTTAAATTGAGACTTTTTTATAAATCCAGTATTGTCTGCGCAAGCTCTGTAGCTATCATTATACAATCATTGCAAGAGCAAAGGGGAATACCGCTTTCAGTCCCTTGAAGCTCTTTACAGATTGTAGAACCGGTATTCTTTTCAAACTCTAATACTATTTTTTCCACAAGTTGATAAGTGGTAGCTTTTGAAGTGGGTGTATCTAAGTTTCCATCACTGTTTTTTAATCCAGCTAACATCACGGCGCCTGAAAGAGCACCGCAGGTACACTTTGCACAGCCCATTCCAAGACCAAAACCTTCGCTTGCTTTAAACAATATTGTGGTATCTATACCAATTTCATCACTGAAAGCACAAACTACAGACTGGCAGCAGTTATATTTACGGTTATGGTTGGCTATTGCTAAATCCTTCTTTATCATAAATAATATTCTCCTTTCACATTTGCTTTATTATAGAAATATTTTAGAAAAAAATCAATATAATTTGCAACTATATAATAGATAAAAGAACGGTAAGTGTAGCATAAAAATGAATTGACAATAGAATATAAGTATAGTAATCTTAAAATAGATTGTTTAGTCACTGAACTAATAAGAGAGAGGCACATTTGAAATATGTTGCCAACATTTTAAGGAGGAAAGATCATGTTATATATTGGTGTTGATTTAGGAACATCTGCAGTCAAATTACTATTAATGGATCAAAATGGAATGATAAAAAAAATAGTCACAAGAGAGTATCCGCTTGAATTCCCTCATCCAGGATGGTCACAGCAAAAGCCGGAAGACTGGTGGGAGCAGACAGAAAGCGGACTTATTGAATTAACAAATGAGTGCGAAAAGAGTCAGATAGCTGGTATCAGCTTTGGCGGTCAGATGCATGGGCTTGTAGTACTAGATAAGGATGATAATGTGATTCGCCCTGCTATTTTGTGGAATGATGGCAGAACAAAAAAAGAAACAGAATATTTAAATAATATCATAGGAAAAGATAAACTGTCTGAATATACGGCAAATATTGCTTTTGCTGGGTTTACAGCACCCAAGATTCTTTGGATGAAGGAAAATGAACCAGAGAATTTTGAAAAGATTGAAAAAATCATGCTCCCGAAAGATTATATAGCGTATAAATTGTCAGGCGTACATTGTACAGATGTATCAGATGCATCAGGAATGATTTTGCTTGATGTGAAGAATAAGTGTTGGTCTAAAGAGATGATAGAAATTTGCGGTATTAGGGAAGAGCAGTTAGCAAAGATATTTGAAAGCTATGAAGTGGTGGGCCCTATTTTGCCAGAAATAGCTGAAAAACTAGGTTTTCCGAAAGACGTGAAGATCGTGGCAGGAGCAGGAGATAATGCAGCAGCAGCAATTGGAACTGGTACAGTTGGTGATTGTATGTGTAATATTTCACTTGGAACAAGTGGCACTATTTTTATCTCAAGCAAGAAATTCTGTGTCGATGAAAATAATGCGTTACATGCATTTGCACACGCAGACGGCAGCTATCATCTAATGGGTTGTATGCTTAGTGCGGCTTCATGTAATAAATGGTGGATGGAAGATATTATTGGAACAAATGAGTATGGGAAAGAGCAAGCTGAAATTCAAAAACTCGGAGAAAATAATGTTTTTTTCCTGCCCTATTTAATGGGAGAACGTTCTCCACATAATAATCCGGATGCTAGAGCTATGTTTATTGGTATGTCAATGGATACAACACGAGCAGATATGACACAGGCAGTACTAGAGGGAGTTGCCTTTGGTATCAGAGATTCCTTTGAAATAGCAAAATCACTTGGTCTTAAGATAGAAAAAACAAAAATTTGTGGTGGCGGAGCTAAGAGCACTCTTTGGAAGAAGATTATGGCAAATGTTCTCGGGATTAGAGTTGAAGAGATTGAATCTGAAGAAGGACCGGGATATGGCGGAGCAATTTTAGCCGCTGTTGCATGTGGAGAGTATACTTCCGTAGAAGAAGCAGCAAAAAAACTTGTTAAAGTAGTAGGGATGGTTGAACCAGAACCCGAATTAGTGGCAAAGTATGAAGAAAAATATCAGCAATTTAAAAAGATATACCCTGTCGTAAAGTGCTTATATTAGGTAGATGTAATATCAAGTTTTAGTGTATCTATTCCAAGAAATGTTTTGATACAGATACAAATTCCTCCCATTAATATGGAAGAATCTTGAAGACCGGAAGAAACAAGTTTACAATGCTTGTTCATCCGGTTTTTTAGTGAAACCTGGATTTGCGGAATAACGTTTGGCAGGTACATGGTAAAAGAACTGTTAATGACAATTACTTCAGGATTAAATACATTTAGAAGATTATTAACACCAACAGACATATATTTAATGAACTGGCTGAGCATGGCAAGTGCATCTGGATCTCTCATATTACATTTTGAAATAAACTCCTCGATGGTAACATGAGTAAGACTTTTTGATGCAGCATAATCACGCAAAATAGCCCGTTCAGAAGCATATTGTTCTAAACACCCCTCATTACCACATGGACACGGACGACCATTTGCTACAACAATCGAATGACCAAATTCGCCAGCATTTCCATTATATCCTGTGTATAAATCATTTTCGATAATAATACCAATGCCAATGCCAGAGTGAACGCTAATACCAATCATATTTTCCATATTATAACAAAAAACTTTTTCGCTTATAATGGAAAGATTTGCTTCATTCTCAAGATAGACGGGAATATTAAAGTGTTTTTCTAATTCGGTAGAAAATGCAATGTTTTCATAGGCATAATAGGGTGTAAAAGTAGCTTTATTATTATGAACAACACCATGAATTGCAATACAAATACCAACAACGCCAAATACAGAAGGTGGAAGCGAGGTAATGGTATCGCTAATAATAGAAGTCAATGTGGATAAAATAGATTTACCGCTATTTTTATTCGGAAATTGTTTAAGACTACAATTAGTAGCTTTCAAATCAGAAGTAAGTATATAAATTGTATCAACACCTAAATCAATGGAAATAATATGTCCACATTCCTTGCAAAAACTTAATAAAATAGGTTTGCGACCTAATGAAGTATCATCACTACCAATTTCTTTTACTAAATTCTGTTCTAATAAATTGCTTACAATCGCAGAAATAGTAGCCTTAGTAAGACCCAGCTTACAAGCGATTGCAGCTCGCGAAATCGGTTCTTCATTTAGTATTGTTTCAAGAACAAGGCGTGAATTGATATCCCTAATCAACTCCTTACTTCCAGTAACCATAATATGTATCCTTCCTTATAAGAGCTTGATATGATTATAATATAATTAGTTTAATAAGTAAACTATTTCATAAATTAAAAAACGACTTTGTATATTGTGATATTGATTGTAATAACGTTCTATTTTTAATAGGTTGAATGTTTTGAGAAATTAAAATATAATGTAAACAGTTATTTTGTTATAAAAAGGGGTATTTTAAGTGTATAATAGATTGGAATGTGATTGATTATTTTACATAGAAAGAATAATTGTTACAGAAAGAAGGAGATTTATGCGAAAGAAATTGCAAGAGTTTATGATTGGAAGATATGGTTTTGATGCATTTTCGAGATTCATTTTAGGAGTGGCATTGGTTATAGTTATTATTTCTATGTTTATTCACAATATTGTGCTAAATAGTATCGGGTTGGTTTTGATGATATATACTTATGTTCGTATGTTTTCAAAAAATATACCAAAGAGATATGCAGAGAATGAAGCATATTTTAGAGTGACTGTAAAAGTAAAAAAATATTTTAATCATAGAAAAGTGCATATTATGGAATATAGAACACATAAATTTTACAGGTGTCCAAAATGTAATCAAGATATACGCGTGCCTAGAGGTAAGGGGCAAATTAGAATTACTTGTCCTAAATGCAGATTTGAGTTTGAGAAGAAAACTTAACTGGAGGGGATAAATATGTTTGGATATATTGTAGTCAATCAGCAAGAACTGCAAATAAGTGACTACAAGCGTTACAGGGCTTATTATTGTGGGTTATGTAGAACGCTTAAGGAACGTTACGGAATCAGAGGTCAAGCAACCCTCAGTTATGATATGACTTTTTTGATGATTTTATTGAATGGGCTGTATGAGCCAAATCTGCGGGAAGAAAGTCACATCTGTGCTTTGCATCCAATGAAGCTGCACCAGATGTACTTAAATTCAATTAGCGAATACGCTGCTGATATGGGGATTTTATTATCCTATTACAATTTAATGGATGATTGGAAGGATGATAAAAACAGAAAGAGCAGAATGCTGGCGAGGGGAATTAAAAAATATTTTAATGCAGTGCAGGAGCATTATCCGGAGAAAGCCAAGGCAATTGAGACATATGTGAAAGAGCTTGCTTCTTGTGAAACAAAAAATGAAGAAAATGTTGACCTGACAGCAGGTCTGACAGGAACAATGCTGTCTGAGTTATTTGTTTGGAAAAAGGATATTTGGGAGCCAGATTTGCGAAGAATGGGATTTTTTATGGGCAAGTTCATATATTTGATGGATGCTTTCGAAGATGTTAAGGATGATACTATGACGGAAAATTACAATCCATGGAAGCAATTTTATCAGAAAGAGCCTACAGAAATATTTGAAAAAAGGGTAGAGGATATTTTGATATTAATGATGTCAGACTGTGCACAGGCATTTGAGAAACTACCGATTGTACAAGATGCAGAGATACTGAGAAATATAATATATGCTGGGGTGTGGAGTAAATACGAAGCGGTAAAGATGAAAAGGCATAAAGAAGAGGCGAAAAAATGATAGCAGATCCCTATAGAATTCTTGGCGTAGCTTCAAGCGCAACGGATGATGAAATAAAAAAAGCTTACAGGGCACTCAGTAAGAAGTATCATCCAGATGCTAACTTAGACCATCAGGAACAGGCGGAAGAAAAATTTAAGGAAGTGCAAGAAGCATACCAACAAATTGTGGCGATGAGAGAAAAAGGAACCTCGTCGTTTGGATTTGGACAACAATGGAATGCTGATAGGACAAAGTCCGGATATGGAGAAGACTCTGTTGATATGCAAGCTGCACGAGATTATATAAATGCTGGTTATTATCAGGAAGCATTAAATATTTTAAATCGCATGGGAGCTGTTGATCAAAGTGCTAGATGGTATTATTATAGTGCGGTTGCAAATGCAGGTATTGGAAATAATACAACAGCATTTGACCATGCACAAAGAGCCGTTGCTTTAGAACCATATAATTTGGAATATCAGCTATTACTTAGCAAATTGCAGCAAGGCAGTTCTTGGTATCGGGAAAAGGGTTCAAGCTACGGACGTAGTTCATTGAACACTAATTTGTGTTTGGAATTTTGTTGTATGAATCTGCTTTGTGGATGTTGCTGCCGTTCGTTTTGAAAGGGTTAAAAACTAAATAATTATTCTTAAAACACTTGACCAAATACCAGACAAGTGGTATCTTATACTTACATTAGTTTAATGAATAAACAAATGATTTTTCACATTTGAAAGGAGTTACAATTTATGCAAGTAAAAAAAGTAATAGATCCTTCTTTTCGCAAATATGGAAAAGTAATAGAAGGAATAGATTTTAGCAATATCATGGAGAAAATGGGTGAAACGCCTTGTCCAGATAATGTCGTATATGTAGCATCTGTACCTGAGCTTGAAGGATGTCCTGAGGCAGCATTTATAGCAGAAAGTCTTTACGGTGGAATGCCGATTCAGATTGGCTATTGCAATGGAAATAATCATATGCTTAATGCAGTTGAGTACCATAGGGATTCTGAAATTAATATAGCAGTAACAGATGCAATTATGATTTGGGGATCAGAGCAGGATATTACAGAAGAGGGAAATTATGATACTTCTAAAATGGAAGCATTTTTGATTCCTGCGGGAACTGCTGTGGAATGTTATGCAACAACGCTTCATTATGCACCATGTAATGTGGGTGATAATAAATTCAAAGTAGTAGTGGTGCTTCCAAAAGGTACAAATACTGAACTTAATAAAATAAATAGCAAAACGCCGGAAGATAAACTGTTGTTTGCGAGAAATAAGTGGTTGATCGGTCACCCAGATGCAGCAATTGAAGGTGCTTATAACGGATTGGTTGGAGAAAATTTATCGGTATAAAGAAAATGAAATTTTGTTCATTAAGAACATTAAATAATAAAGCAATATAAAACAGGAGGATAACAAAATGAATAATTTACCTAAAGTGAAAATTGGTATTGTGGCAGTCAGCAGAGATTGCTTTCCAGAAGAATTATCTGTAAACAGAAGAAAGGCACTTGTTGCAGCTTATAAAGCAAAATATGATTTTTCTGACATTTATGAGTGCCCAGTTTGTATCGTTGAAAGTGAAATTCATATGGTGCAGGCGCTTGAGGATGTAAAAAAAGCAGGATGTAATGCAATTTGTGTATATCTTGGTAATTTTGGCCCTGAAATTTCAGAGACTTTACTCGCAAAGCACTTTGAAGGACCATCTATGTTTATTGCAGCAGCGGAGGAGTCACAGGATAATCTTGTGGGCGGACGTGGAGATGCGTATTGTGGTATGTTAAACGCAAGTTATAATTTAAAACTTCGTAATATTAAGGCATATATTCCTGAATATCCTGTCGGAACAGCAGAAGAGTGTGCAGATATGATTAATGAGTTTGTTCCTATTGCACGTGCGATTGTTGGTATTTCTGACTTAAAGATTATAAGCTTTGGTCCTAGACCACTAAACTTTCTTGCATGTAATGCACCAATTAAACAACTTTATAATCTAGGGATTGAAATTGAAGAAAATTCAGAACTGGATTTGTTTGAAGCGTTTAAGAAGCATGACGGTGATTCTCGCATCCCTGCCAAAGTGAAAGAAATGGAAGAGGAACTTGGAGCAGGTAATATGAAACCAGAAGTGCTCCCTAAATTAGCGCAGTACGAATTGACGCTTCTTGATTGGGTAGAAGCACATAAAGGATATAGAAAGTATGTTGCAATTGCAGGAAAGTGCTGGCCAGCATTCCAGACACAATTTGGATTTGTACCATGTTATGTTAATAGCCGCTTGGCAGGTATGGGTATTCCAGTATCTTGTGAAGTAGATATATATGGATGTCTTTCCGAGTTTATTGGAACTGCAGTCAGTGATGATGTTGTTACATTACTTGATATTAATAACTCTGTCCCAGCAGATATGTATAAAGAATCTATTGCAGGAAAGACCGATTATACGCACAAAGATACTTTCATGGGATTTCATTGTGGAAATACATGTTCTAGAAAGCTTTCAGCGTGTAGCATGAAGTATCAAATGATTATGGCAAGAAATCTTCCAGAAGAAGTAACACAGGGAACACTTGAAGGCGATATCATACCAGGAGATATTACATTTTTCAGATTGCAGAGCACTGCAGACTCAGTATTGCGTGGTTATATAGCGCACGGAGAAGTTCTTCCAGTAGCGACGAGATCATTTGGTAGTATTGGTGTGTTTGCAATTCCTGAAATGGGGCGCTTCTATCGTCATGTACTGATTGAAGGAAATTATCCTCACCATGGAGCTGTTGCATTTGGCCATTACGGAAAATCTCTTTTTGAAGTATATAAATATATTGGCGTTGAATTAGAAGAAATCGGATTTAACCAGCCAAAAGATATGAAATATAAATCAGAGAATCCATTTTGTTAAACAATAACTAGTTTTTTCACTTTCTATATAATGTGCCTGCATCCGTTGTCATAATGGTAGATGCAGGCATTTCCTCTATAAAAAGAAACGAGCTAGTTGCATAAAAAAGAACAAAATGATATATTTATTTAGATATATGATAAAAAATATTTCTAAAATCATTTGGAGGCAAAATGTCGGAATACATTAAAATGAAAGATATCATGAAGCAATTTCCGATTACGGAAGGGGATAATCTCTTTATTACATCAGATGTGAAACAGCTCCTGTATAGTTGCATGGAAAACGGAGATGATACGGATTTAAATATATTGATTGACAGTATGATAAATATAATTGGGCAGGAAGGTACTATCGTAATTCCTACCTTTAACTGGGATTTTTGTAAAGGGAAATCATTTGACTATTTTAAGACGCCATGTAAAACAGGTTCTATTGGGAAAATTGCTCTTAAAAGAAGTGATTTTAAGAGAACAAAGCATCCTATTTACTCTTTTGCTGTATGGGGCAAAGGACAGGATGAGTTGTGTGCCATGAACAATAAAAGTTCCTTTGGAAATGATTCTCCATTTGCCTATGTAACAGAGCATCATTTCAAAAACTTGTTGATTGATAAAGATTGTCAGCATTCGTTTGTATATGTGCATTATGTAGAGGAGCAGGTGGGAATATCTTATCGGTATTTGAAAGATTTCACTGCAGATTATACAGATGAATTTGGTGAGACGAAACAGGCTACCTATTCTATGAATGTTCGGAATTTGGATATGGATGTTTTTATTACGATATATCCTTTGGAAGATGATTTTATAAAGGCAGGCGTATCGAAGCGATATAAAGTGAATGAAATTGATTATAAAATGATTGAGTTGTCAGGAGCTTACCCTATTATTGCAGAGGATATAGTAAATAATCGCAGTCGCAAGATCAGCACCTATATAGGACAATAGAAGCAGACAAATAAGGGAGAATGAAAATGCAGGAACAAGGGAATGGCATGTATGCACTTGCAAAAGAGTTGTTTCCCATTTGCCGTAGTATTACAGGCAATGGAGTACGTGAGACGTTTCATATTCTGAAAAAATATTATGCTGAAATAAAAATACATGAAGTTCCTACTGGAACACAGGTCTTTGACTGGACGATTCCCAAGGAATGGAACATCTGGGATGCTTATATAGAAGATGAGGCAGGAAACCGTATCGTTGATTTTAAGAAGAATAACCTACATATACTTGGATATTCAACTCCCATAGATCAGTGGATGGAACTACCAGATTTGTTAGAACATATCCATACGTTGCCGAAACAGCCTGACTTGATTCCTTATATGACTTCATATTATAAGGAGCGCTGGGGTTTTTGCATGTCACAGAATCAAAAAAATAGTTTGAAAAATGGGAAATTCCATGTGGTGATTTCGTCTGCACTAAAAAATGGAAGTCTTACTTATGGTGAGATCATTATTCCGGGTAAGACAGAGGAGGAAATCTTTTTATCAACTTATATTTGTCATCCCTCGATGGCTAATAATGAATGTTCAGGGCCAGCACTTGTTATATATTTAGCAAATTATATTCAGAAATTACAAGAGCGAAAGTATACTTATCGTATTATTCTTGTTCCAGAAACAATCGGTGCGCTTGCATATTTGAGCGATCATTTGGATAGTATGAAGAAGAACATTATTGCAGGATTTAATATTACTTGTGTTGGAGATAATAGAGCCTATTCTCTAGTAAAGTCGCGTTATGGTAGCACGCTGGCAGATAAAGTTATGAAGAATGTATTAAAGTATCATGATCCAGCCTATTTAGAATATTCATTTTTAAAAAGAGGGTCGGATGAAAGACAATATCAGGCACCCGGTGTTGATTTACCAGTGGTTTGTTTTTGCCGTTCAAAATATCATGTATATCCGGAATATCATACTTCAGCAGATGATTTATCGCTGATTTCGGCGGAAGGGTTTCAAGGTAGTTATGATGTAATGATAAAATGTATTGAAGCATTGGAACATAATGAAAAGTATCAAGTCACTTGTCTTGGAGAGCCGTTTTTGGGAAAAAGGGGGCTCATTCCCACAATAAGTGGGAAAGACACTTCTTTGCAGGCAGAAGCCCAGATAGTTAAGAATGTGGTGGCTTATGCAGATGGCAGAAATGATTTACTAGACTTAAGTAACATTATTGAGGCACCCACAGAGGATATCATTCCTATTATAGAGAAGTTAAAGGAAGCAGATTTGCTGAAATTATTCTAAAAATATAAAAAAGCGCGAGGAAAAAAACATGACCAGACAAGAAATAGCAGATATGGTACAGGAAATATTTAGAGATGTATTTGATGAGGATTTGATTATAACGGATGCAACTAATTCTGAAGATATTGAAGATTGGGATTCCTTAGAGCATATTAGTCTTATTGTTGCTATGGAAAAAGAGTTTCATATGAAGTTTGATATAAAGGAAGTGAATAAGCTTGAGAATGTTGGCGGAATGATTGATTTAATTATGAAAAAGATGGAGTAGCAATTATGAACCAATATACCTTTCATGAAATCGAAATAGGACAAAAAGAAAGTTTTAGTGTCACTGTGACAAAAGAAAATCAAGATGCATTTCGTTTCATTACAGGTGATACTAATCCATTGCATGGAGATGCAATATATGCAGCAAAAAAGGGATACGAGGGCTGTGTTGTTTTTGGTATGCTTACTGCCGCCTATTATTCTACATTAGCAGGTGTTTATTTGCCGGGAAAGTATAGCCTGATTCATCATGTAAATAGTAAGTTTATAAAACCAGTATATATAGGAGATACACTTACGATAGAAGGTATTATAACGGATAAAAACGACACTTTTCAGATGATAACTGTTAAAGCAGTTATTCGTAATCAGAGTGGAGTTAAAGTATCTAAAGCAGAAATGCAAGTAGGAATCATTAGATAATCCAAAAGATGTTCGGGAATGGAGGGATTTCATTGGATGAGATACAGATACTGCAACAGTGGATTGAGAGTAGTGACAATATAGTATTTTTTGGAGGCGCAGGCGTTTCTACTGAAAGTGGAATACCAGATTTTCGAAGCGTAGACGGATTATATCATCAAGAATATGAATTCCCCCCCGAGACAATACTTAGTCATACTTTTTATATAAATAGAACTGAAGAATTCTACAATTTTTATCGAAAAAAAATGATATTTAATAAAGCGAAACCAAATGCGGCGCATCTTAAGTTGTCGGAACTTGAAGAAGCAGGAAAGTTAAAAGCAATTATAACACAGAATATTGACGGACTTCATCAAGCAGCAGGTAATAAAAGTGTTTTGGAATTACATGGTTCTGTTTTACGAAATTATTGTCAAAAATGTGGAAAATTTTATGGGCTAGAGGTTATAATAAATGCAGATAAAGTACCAACTTGTGAATGCGGCGGTAAAATCAAGCCTGATGTCGTACTTTATGAGGAGGGCTTAGATCAAAGTATTGTACAGAAATCAATTGGTTATATAAAAGAAGCCGACATACTCATAATTGGGGGAACATCACTTGCTGTTTATCCAGCAGCAGGGCTAATAGACTATTACTATGGCAATAAGTTAGTGTTAATAAATAAATCCAGTACGACCATGGATGAAAAGGCTGATTTGTTAATACATGGAAGCATTGGTGAAATCATGAAGCAGATAATAGTATAGTGTAACTTAAAATAAAAAATTTTTGAAGGGTAATTTATGGATTATCAGATAGGTGATATTGTAAAACTAAAAAAGAAGCATCCATGTGGAAGCTATGAATGGGAAATCTTAAGGGTTGGAGCTGATTTTAGACTTAAGTGTAAAGGCTGTGAACACCAAATTATGGTTCCTAGGAAACTTGTGGAGAAAAACACTAAGGAATTGTACAAAAAGACTTGAATTAAGAAAGAAATTGTGCTATTATGAACGCTCGTGATATATTGAAATAGGCATGATACATTATGATGTATCGGCCACTATTCCTTGCTCTTTACTATGTTAAAGGGCCAGAGACCATAAGGAGGTAACCAGCATGAACAAATACGAATTAGCCATTGTTCTTAATGCAAAAATCGAAGATGAAGAAAGACTCGCCGTAATTGAGAGAATCAAAGGATATATTACTCGTTTTGGCGGTACAGTAGCAAACATGGATGAATGGGGTAAGAAAAGATTAGCCTATGAAATTCAGAAAATGAAAGAAGGCTACTATTATTTTATTCAATTTGACGCTGAAGCGACAGCTCCAGCTGAAATCGAAAATCGAGTACGCATTATGGAGAATGTCATCAGATATTTATGCGTTAGACAAGAGGCATAATTAGAAAGAGAGAGACAGGTATGAATAAAGTAATCTTAATGGGAAGGTTGACAAAAGATCCGGAAGTAAGATATTCAACTGGTGATAGCCAGACTACAATTGCCAGATATTCATTGGCGGTAGATAGACGTTTCAAGAGAGACGGTGATGAGCAAACAGCAGATTTTATTAATTGTGTTGTTTTTGGTAAAGGTGCCGAGTTTGCGGAAAAATATCTTAGAAGGGGAACAAAGATTGCTGTTTCAGGCAGACTTCAAACCGGCAGTTATACAAATAAAGACGGCGTTAAAGTTTATACTACAGATGTAATCATTGAAGATCAGGAATTTGCTGAGAGCAAAGCAAATGCAAGTGATGGAGCTTATACAGCGGTATCAAAACCTGAAATGACTACACCAATAGGCGACGGATTTATGAATATTCCTGATGGAATTGATGAAGAATTGCCGTTTAACTAAGTATTAAAAATGGACTGAATCGAATAATTTCAAACAGGAGGTAAAAGAAATGGCTTATAATAAACCATCAGGTGATAGAGGCGATTCTCCAATGAGGAGAAGAGGCATGGGAATGCACAGAAGAAAGAAAGTATGTGTGTTTTGTGGAAAAGATAGTGCAATTGATTATAAGGATGTAAATAAGTTAAAAAGATATATATCTGAGAGAGGGAAAATTCTCCCTAGAAGAATCACAGGTAACTGTGCGAAGCATCAGAGAGCACTTACTGTAGCGATTAAAAGAGCACGTCATGTTGCATTGATGCCTTATACACTGGATTAAACCCCCATTCTATGCGGGTTCGCGAAAGTGAAAAAGGTGTTTGATACAAATTTGGTACAAATTCAGTATAAAAATGAAACCGTCACTTAATCAGTGGCGGTTTTTTATATTGACTGACTAATTATTAAGTGGATTCCGAGCAGATGAAATCAGAAAGAACGGCCATTTTCGTTAGGCATTCCTTCTTATAACGAACTGCAGTTCAGGAATATAGTCCTGAGTTGATTCTGTTTGAAATAATATAGAGTATATAAAAGAGAAACAGATTTTTTGCCCAAGGGAAAGCGTATGCGAAAGATCATTTTCAAACGAGGGGGCCTGCTCTGTATAGCTATGACGTATCTGTTCTGTTGAATTGAGAGAAGAAATGTTAATACTTCTTTGATTTTCTGGTACTGATAAAAAAATTGCTAAATAGTTTTCCAATTCTTTTTCATATAGAAGATGCTTCCATAGTCCTTCTGTATAGGTATTATTATGTGGAAGGGTGAAATAATCTGCAGCATAATGAAGCAAATATCCAAGATGAAGAGCAGATAAGGCATGAAGACGATTATGTGTAAGTAGCCGTTCTGTTGAAGCAGAGAACCATTCAATAGTTTCTTCATATCGGTGTCCGGTAATGTAGGTAAAGATAAGTAAATCAGGAAGAATACTCCCAAGCTTAACGAAGAAAGAATACTTTGCCAATAGGGTGTTTTGGATCAAATAGCCAGCCAGTCGTATATGAGACGGTTTGTTCATGAAGCGCCCTCCTTTACTAATAATTATAGCTTATATATTCTTGTTTAGGGGTTCCACCAGATATTTGAAAAAACAAAGAAAAATCCGAGTAAAATATGACATAATATAGAATAAATTGGTTGCAATTTGTAATAAGGTGTATTAGAATGAAAGCGAATCACATTTTATAAGGAGGGAATTTATATGAGCATTTCAGTAAGAAAAATGATGGTTGGTGTTTTGAGTTTAGCACTTGGCGTAGCAGTTTCACTGGCTGTTCCTTCAAAGGTTTTTGCTATAACTGAGGCAGATGTTAAAGCGTCTCAGGCAGCAGTTGAAGTACAAGTGAAGGCACTGGCAGCACAGCAAGAAGCGGCAAGACAGGAACTATATAAGTCAAATCTTGCAGCATTTAATGCATCACAGGAAGCAGTGAAGGTACAGGCAGCAGCAGCGGAAGCGGCAAGACAAGAAGTATATAAAGCAAATCTTGCAGCATTTAGTGCGTCACAGGAAGCAGTGAAGGTACAGGCAGCAGCAGCAGAAGCAGCAAGACAGGCACTATTTGCTAGTAATTTAGCAGCTTTCCAGGCATCACAGGAAGCAGTGAAGGTACAGGCAGCAGCAGCAGAAGCAGCAAGACAGACATTATATGCTACCAACTTAGCAGCTTTCCAGGCATCACAGGCAGCAGTAAAGGTACAGGCAGCAGCAGCAGAAGCAGCAAGACAAACATTATATGCTACCAACTTAGCAGCTTTCCAGGCATCACAGGCAGCAGTGAAGGCACAGGCAGCAGCAGCAGAAGCAGCAAGACAGGAATTGTACAAGACAAACCTAGCATCATTCCAGGCATCACAGGCAGCAGTAAAGACACAGGCAGCAGCAGCAGAAGCAGCAAGAGCAACTCTTTATCAGGAATTAAGACTAAAATTGATTGCAGCTGGTATATTTGTAAAATAGGCAGGATCTTTAAAAGGACCGATAATATCGGTCCTTTTTTATTGGTGTTACTTGTACACCCATTTAATAAATGTTATAATGTTATTTGTCGAGAGAAAAAGTGCGATAGCGGGAGTAAAATATGGCGAGAAAAATAAAGTTTAAAGGACAACTGAAATCATATCTTCAATGGCCTATTTGGTTAAGTCTGACGATGATTGTTGTTAATATATACATATTTTTTGTTGATTTTGCAGCTGGTGCCGTACTCACATGTTTTACGGTACTGTTTTTGAGTGTATCGCTATTACTTTATTTTAAAAATCGTACATTAGTATTAAATGAATTGATTGATTTTGCAACACAATATGGGCAAGTGCAGCGTCAATTGCTTCGCTCTTTAGAGATACCATATGCGCTTCTTGATGATGGTGGCAAAATTATTTGGACAAATGAAGCTTTTGAGACCAAGTTTCATATTAAAAAGGGATACAGGAAATCCATTTCTATATTATTGCCTGAAATACATAAGGAAGATTTACCGTCTAAAGAAGCAGAGACAGAATTGTTTATCATGAATGAAGAAAAAGATTACCGTATCAGCATGCGAAAGGTATCCATGCGAGAGATGGTAGATACAGCGGTGGTTAATACATTTGATGATGATAGTTATTTGATTGCCATTTTTTTATTTGATGAAACGGAAATCAATCGCTTTGCGCGTGAGAACGATGAGCAGAAGCTAGCAGTAGGTCTAATCTACATTGATAATTATGACGAGGCTCTTGAAAGTGTCGAGGAAGTAAGACGTTCTTTATTAGTGGCTCTTATTGACAGAAAAATCAATAAATATTTTTCGATAATTGACGGACTGGTTAAGAAAGTGGAGAAAGATAAGTACTTTCTTATCATTCAAAAAAAGCAAATTAAAGCAATTGTAGAAGACAGATTTGAATTATTAGAAGATGTAAAAACAGTTAATATTGGTAACGAAATGGCGGTCACATTAAGTGTAGGAATTGGAGTAGATGCTGCAACATATTTACAAAATTATGATTATGCGAGGAATGCAATTGATTTAGCACTAGGACGTGGTGGAGATCAGGCAGTGATAAAAAAACCTGATGAAATAACGTTTTTCGGCGGTATGAGTCAAAAAATGGAGAAGAATACAAGAGTAAAAGCCCGTGTTAAAGCCCACGCTTTGAAGGAAATTATTGAGAGTAAAGACAAAATTATCGTTATGGGGCACAAAATTGTTGATGTAGATTCTTTTGGTGCTGCAATAGGTGTTTTTCGAGCGGCTAAGACATTTGGAAAAAAGTCATATATAGTTGTTAATGAAATTACTACGTCTATTAGATCATTAATTGATAGTTTCGGGGATGCTACCGAGTATGAGAAAGATATGTTTGTTACGAGTGCTGAAGCCATTAATTTGGTGGATGCTAATACGGTATTAATTGTTGTTGATGTTAATAAGCCTAGTTTTACAGAGTGTAAAGAGTTGATTGATATGTGCCAGACAATTGTTGTACTAGATCATCATCGTCAAGGTGCGGAAAAAATTGAGAAAGCGACCTTGTCCTATATTGAGCCTTATGCATCTTCTGCTTCCGAGATGGTTGCTGAAATTTTACAATATATAAGCGATAATGTAAAACTAAAGCCGATAGAAGCGGATTGTATTTATTCGGGAATTATGATAGATACTAATAATTTTATGACGAAAACTGGAGTAAGAACTTTTGAGGCTGCGGCATATCTTAGAAGGAATGGAGCAGATGTAACAAGAGTCCGGAAATTATTTAGAAATGATATGTCAGACTACAAGGCACGTGCTGAAGCAGTTCGGCATGCTGAAGTTTTTTTCAATGCATTTGCAATATCAAAGTTTGCAAGTGAAGGGATAGAAAGTCCTACTATTGTAGGGGCACAAGCGGCAAATGAATTGCTGAATATTAATGGGATTAAAGCTTCATTTGTATTAACAGATTATAATGGAAAAATTTATATTAGTGCACGTTCAATTGACGAGATCAATGTTCAAATCATTATGGAAAAAATGGGTGGTGGCGGCCATATGAATATAGCGGGTGCACAAATTCTAGGAGTATCTTTGGATGAAGCAATGCTGATGCTTACAAATACATTAAAACAGATGCTAGAAGAAGGAGCGATATAGATGCAGGTTATATTATTACAGGATGTGAAAGCACTAGGTAAAAAAGGCGACATGGTAACCGTCAATGACGGATACGCAAAAAACTTCATAATACCCAGAAAATATGGTGTTGAGGCAACAAACAAGAATCTTAATGATTTGAAATTGCAAAAGGCTAACGATGATAAAGTTGCAGAAGATAAGTATAAAGCAGCGCAGAAATTGGCGGGAATAATTGAGGCAATTGAGGTAATTGTAAAGATGAGAGCCGGTGAAGGCGGTAAAGTTTTTGGCTCAGTATCGACAAAAGAGATTGCCAAAGAAGTTTTAGAACAACATAATCTTGAGATTGATAAGAAAAAAATGTTGCTTGCAGAGCCAATTAAGAGCTTTGGTATACACGTTGTTCCAATCAAATTACATCAAAAGGTTACTGCTGAACTTAAGGTCACGGTACAGGAATTATAATAATTTAGCGCAATAAATGCGTAAATACATAAAGGGGGTCTCCCTATGGATGAGGCACTGCTTAAGCGAATATTACCTCATAGTATTGAAGCAGAACAGTCTGTTATTGGTGCAATGCTTATGGATAAAGAGGCTATTCTGATATCCTCAGAGACGATTCATGCGGATGATTTTTATGGAAAGCAGTATGGTGTATTATTTGAGGCAATGGTAGAACTTTATAATGGTGGTAAGCCGGTTGATTTGGTTACTTTACAAAATCGGTTAAAAGAAAAGGACGTATCGCCAGAAATCAGTAGTATGGAATTTGTTAGAGATTTGGTTACAGCAGTTCCTACATCTGCAAATGCAAAATATTATGCTAATATTGTTGCAGAAAAAGCGTTATTGAGGCGCTTAATAAGAACAAATGAAGATATTGCAAATGCATGTTATACAGGAAAAGATAGCGTTGAATTTATACTCGAGGATACAGAAAAAAGGATTTTTGATATTGTACAGCGTAGAAATACGGGAGACTTTACACCGATTAATGAAGTGGTTATCAATGCACTTGAACGTATTAATATTGCATCACAAACAAAGGGTAATGTGACTGGCATTGCTACTGGATTTGCAGACTTAGATTATAAAATGGCGGGATTACAGCCTTCAGATTTGATATTAATAGCGGCAAGGCCTTCTATGGGAAAAACAGCATTTGCACTTAATATTGCGCAATATATATGTTTTAAGCAAAATATTTCTGCTGCAATTTTTAGTTTGGAGATGTCAAAGGAACAATTAATTAATCGTCTTCTGTCATTGGAATCTAAAGTGAATTCTCAAGCAATTCGTACTGGTAATCTATCCGATTCTGAATGGGATAGTATTGTATTAGGTGCAGGTTCAATAGCCAATTCTCATTTGGTGATTGATGATACGCCAGGCATTTCAATCTCAGAATTACGGTCAAAGTGCAGAAAATATAAGTTAGAGCATGATTTAAAAGTCATTGTTATTGATTATTTACAATTGATGTCAGGCAGTGGGCATATTGATTCCAGACAGCAGGAGATTTCTGAAATCTCAAGATCTTTAAAATCGCTGGCAAGAGAATTAAATGTACCTATTATAGCATTATCACAGCTGTCTCGTGCTGTCGAACAAAGACCGGATCACAGGCCAATGCTTTCCGATTTGCGTGAATCGGGTGCGATTGAGCAAGATGCAGATGTTGTTATGTTTTTATATCGGGATGATTATTATAATAAAGACACCGAGAAGAAAAATATAGCCGAGGTAATTATCGCAAAACAAAGAAACGGTCCCATCGGCACTGTAGAACTTGTGTGGCTTGCAGAGTATACGAAATTTGCCAATATGGAGAGAAAATAGAACTTTAGTATAAAATAAATAGAATTTACATTGCGAATGATAAAAGACACCCATTGGGGTGTCTTTTATCATTCGCAATGCCTTTATCAATCTACTCGGACTCAATAGAGCCTGTAGGACAAGTTTCTACACAAGTTCCGCAATCAATACACATATTAGGGTCAATTTCATACTTGCTATCGCCTGCAGAAATTGCGCCTACGGGACAAGAACTTTCACAAGCACCGCAACTTACGCACGAATCATTAATTACATATGCCATAATAATATCCTCCTTACATAGTTTAAATGTCTGAAATCTATTCTAATATAAATTTGTAGAATATACAAGCAAAATTATTAGGAAGAACTTTGCTTTATAGGAATTTTTGAATCTTTGCGTCGAGCTTTAATGCCTTTCAGAATTACTTTTTTCTTTTCAAGTAGAATATCTTTGTCCATAGCTGGAGTATCTCCAAGGGGATAAACCATACCAAGACTCTCATATTTTACCTTTCCCATGGTATGATAGGGTAAAACATCTAAAGCTTTCAGGTTAGATAAGCCTCCGATAAAATAGCCTAAATCGTAAAGATATTTGTCATCATCGGTGATTCCGGGGACAACTACATGACGTATCCAAATACTCACACCACGGTTATCGATATATTTTGCAAAAGCAAGAATTCCATCATTTGGTTGCGATGTCAATTCCATATGTTTGACAGGATCAATATGTTTAATATCTAACATAATCAAGTCAGTAATTTTCATAAGACGATCAAGTTTTCTTATTAATTCCGTATTTTCATCTTTATAGACAATTCCGGAAGTATCAATACAAGTATGAATATGATGTCTTTTAGCCTCTTCAAATAGTTCAATAAGAAAATCAATTTGTACCAATGGCTCTCCACCGGTCACAGTAATACCACCACCCTTATAGAAGCCACGCTTTTTCTCGAAATCTTCAATAATCTCAATTGCAGTCATTTCAGTCCCGCCAGTCATGGGCCAAGTGTCTGGATTGTGGCAATAGAGACAGCGCATCGGGCATCCTTGAAAAAAAATGACATAGCGAACGCCAGGCCCATCCACAGTACCAAAACTTTCAATTGAATGAATTCTACCACTCATAGGATTACTCCTTTATATGATTTCTTAAATATAGTATATCTTATTTGTGAATACAGTACAAGATTATGTTCCAGACAAATAGTCTCATTTTATGTATTGTCTATTGATTCAAATAGGAAGATATAATAGGCCAAATACTATCTTTTTGAAGACCTAGTTTCCAACCAGCAATGCCAGCAAGATGGTAACTTTGTATGGCTTGCATTTTAGCAGTGATAGAATCATCATCCTCTAGCCAGACTCTGTATTTTGAACCGTCACGTTCATATTCAGCATAGTTTTGTGCAGTCTCTTCATTCCAAGTTGACGCCACACCAGCATTAGATACTGCATCAATAGCGCCTTGCATAGAAATGGCTTCACTACTTAAGTTATAAGGAATAAAATCACTATCAGGGTCCTCTAATGCTATTTCATCCTCAGTTTTTGGTGTCTCGATCCATATTCTAGTATAATAAGGTAATGCATTAATAATTTTTTCTGCTGGAACAACTTGAAGGGTCTGTTCAATGCCTTCCTTAACAAAGCTTAAAGAAGCGACTGATCCGCTTTCAGCAGAACCACTATAGTGTTCATCGTATCCCATTATAATCACATAATCAGCCACACGACCTTGTTCTGCACGGTTATAGTGAGCAGTATATTCACGTGGAACATAATTATCAACGGATAAAACGAGATTGCTCTTTCGGCATTGTATAGATAATTCTCTTAAAAACTGTACATAGTGAGGACCGGCCTCGCTAGATATCAACTCAAAGTCAATGTTTAGACCGTCTAAGTCATATTCTACAGCAGTATTTATTAGTTGCTCTATTAAATATGCTCTTTTAGAGGAGTGAGAAAAAATCTCAAAAGTATCCACAGTGTTTGTAAAATCATCTATTAATGCCCATACCTCTATACCCATTGCATGAGCTTGATCGACATAAGTCTTGCTTGCAAGAGAGTTAAAGTTTCCTTCATTATCATTTAGAGAAAACCAAGTAGGGGAAATAGTGGTGACACCGCTTGTGTTCGCCATTAAATCCTGCATGCCTTCATTAGCAGTTTCATTAGTTACCTGATGCCATATAAGATTAATCGGGTAATCCTTAGTGATATTTGGATATACCTCTTCTGCAATAGGCTCAGCAGCCGCTTCTGGTTGTTCACGATAGTTTTTCAAGCGTTTATTTTCAATATAACCAATATATCCATTTGCAGTTCTTACTTCACTCCATTCATCCATTTGATTCAATAGAATAACAGTATCCCCTTTTTTTACATCTTCGAGAATAGGGCTTTTGATTCCGCCAAGAACTCGTATATGGTTATCTTTGGTTACATCAGCAAGTTTATTGGTTCCCCATTCAAGAGAAAGATCCATATGATACGGGGTACCGTCATAGAGCTCATATGAAAATGCAACATATTTCTTCATATAGTCAAGTGCAATATAAAGAGTATCATTTTCATTACGAACAAGCACATAACCCTCATCATAAGGAGTATCAGAGATAAAGTAAGAAGTTCCTCCAATTGGGATACTGACAATATCAGTTGCGGTTGTATAGAGCAATTTATTATCATTTTCATCATAATAAAAACGGTCAAACATATATTCTTCTATAGTAGCATAATCAAGATAAAGAATATTGTCATACATCTTAGCCTTTAGATCCGATATCTCATCGTTCATTATAATTGCGACATCATCTTCACTTACAACAGAAAAATAATCATTAAGATCAGCAGTTTCTGTAGAATAAGTAAATTCATCAAAAACTCCCGTCATGATACACACACCAATTACAATTGCAATCAAGAAAAATGCAACAAAAATAGGCACTATTCTCTGAAGCATGCGTCTTCTGCGCTTTCTCTTTTTACTCAATTTTTTTTTGTTTTCAAGCATTCTTTTCTGTAATGTTTGTTCATCCACTTTAAAATCCTCCTGATTAATAAGCTGGAGACCACCAACTCACTAAGGTATTATAGCAAATAAATCAGGAGACGTCATTACTAAAATCAACTCTTTTATTAATTCATACTTTTTTCACATTTGATGCCCCAATCCCGAACTGACAAGCAGCTCTCTTCAATAGTATTCCTTCGTGCATAGAGGGGGTTAAACATCGAAAGAATATTAATAAGTAAAATAAATGCCCATAATCAAATGTGACTTAACCACTACATTATGTAATTTCAAACAGAAGGTTTAAATCAATAATTTTTAATAATAGAGTAGTGGATTTCTGCCAGTTTGTCAGCATCATCAAGCAAATAATCTGGCATATAATTGTTTTGTTCGTTAACAGTAAGAATATCTGCGGCTTCAAAAGGAGTGAACATTTTTCTTTTACCAATGGAAATAACGACTCCCTGCTCAGAGAGAGATAGTAGATGGCCTAAAAGTTCATAATACTTTTTTGCCTGCAGCTTCTTTTTAATGATGCTCATCTTGCCCAAGGTCCTCCTTTCTCACAATTATCGTTCGTAAAGTGCCACATGATCATAAGGATATTCGTGATATATCAGTTTTGAGCGGAAACTTTTGCGAAAGGATAATAAAATGATTATTTTTGCCGATAATAATATATATAAAGAAAAACCTCTTTACCGATGCGAATTAATAAAATATACTTGGGTGAATTATAATGGAATTTGAAGAATATCCGGAACGGACATTGCTGTCAGATAGACCTAAAGAAACTTAATTTGCGCTAGTAAAAATGCAAAGAATAAGTTAAAATATAAGTATAAAGATATTGTTGTTACAAAGCCTCCTTTTTGCATCATAATGGTAAAGAGGCATCTCTTAAAATGTATTATATAACATTATTTTACAGTAGACAAGTAAAATTATAAAAAATTTCAAATTGTTTTATGAAAGTTTAATTTTTAAGTTACTCAATTCTATTGACATATGTGCGTAAACGGACTTAGTATAGTATAAAATAAGAAATTAACATTTTATCATGGAAGGATGTGATTCTATGAAAATTGAAAAAGTAAATGACCATCAGATTCGTTGTACACTAACTAAGTCTGATCTTGCAGACCGAGAGCTGAAGATTAGTGAGCTGGCATATGGTACTGATAAGGCAAAGGGCCTGTTTCGAGATATGATGCAACAGGCAGCTTATGAATTTGGGTTTGAAGCCGAAGATATACCGTTGATGATAGAGGCGATTCCATTATCTTCAGATTGTATTGTATTGATTATAACCAAAGTGGAAGATCCTGAGGAATTGGATACAAGATTCTCTAAGTTTGCCCCATCAGTACATGAGGAAGAAGAGAATATTATAGATGAGGTAATGCAATCAATTGGTGAGGATACGGATAATGTGTTAGATTTGTTTAAAAAAATAAGTAAAGAAAAAGGTCACGAAGACCAAGAAAATGTAACAGAAGACAAAGAAATTCTACCAGAAGCAATAACAGATTTTTATCTGGCAAAGGCATATTCATTTACTAATATTGATTCAGTAGTGCGTTTGTCTCATGTGTTAAATCAGAATTACCAAGGGCGAAATTCACTGTTTAAAAATAATAAGAATGAGAGATTATTTCTTGTGATTTCTAAGTCTAATCATTCGCTGGAGGAATTTAACAAGGTGTGCAATGTAATTTCCGAATATGGGCTTCCAGAAAGATATACACAAGCAGGCGAGGCTTTCTTCGAAGAGCATACAGAACTTATAATAAAAGATAATGCACTTCAAGTTTTGACGCAGATGTAAGTAAAGTATATATGGCAGATATCTTATATAGATATCTGCCATTTTTTGATTTGTAACTGCAGTTAAAAAAAATTATAATGCTTGAATCTTAAGCATTAAGTGATCAATGTCCATGCCGTGAACGATAGCGGCTTCTTCAAGTGTTTCACCTTGCGCAGATGGGCAGCCAATACAATGCATACCTTCTTCCATTAAAATAGTTGCGACATTAGGGTTTGCTCTTAATATTTCTCCAATGGTCATAGTTTTTGTTATATCTACCATATAAAATGAGACCTCCTTTGTATTTTTCTTTTAGACTAGCACTTTTTTGAAATGGAAACAAGGTATAATCAAGAGTTTATAAAGTTATTATGATTTGTTCTCAAAATCTTTATTCAAAACAACTAAAAACCTAGTAATATTAAGGGTTTGTATGTAAAAAAGTACACAAACTCTATTGACTGACTAAAATGGATAACATATAATTAAATCTACAGGATTAGCGTAACTATCGGTTGATTTGACCGAATTAACAATATCCAATAATATAATTTTAGGAGGCTTTCAATATGAGATCAGAATGGAAGGATTTCGTAGGTGGCAAATGGGAAAAGGAAATAGATGTCAGAGACTTTATTCAGAAGAATTATACACCATATGATGGAAATGATTCTTTCCTTGTAGAACCTACACAAAACACAAAAGATTTATGGGCACAGGTATTAGACTTAATGAAGCAAGAGCGTGAGGCAGGCGGAGTTTTAGATATGGATACGAAGGTTGTATCTACAATCACTTCACATGGCCCAGGGTATTTGAATAAAAATAAAGAAACTATAGTAGGCTTTCAAACAGACAAACCTTTTAAGCGTTCTATGCAGCCATATGGTGGTATCAGAATGGCAGAGAAAGCTTGTTCAGACAATGGATATGAAGTTGATCCAGAAATCAGCGAATTTTTTTCTGAACATAGAAAGACACATAATGCTGGTTGCTTCGATGCATATAATGATGATATCAAAGCTTGTCGTTCTTCACATGTAATCACGGGTCTTCCTGATGCATACGGACGTGGACGTATCATTGGTGATTACAGACGTATTGCCCTTTATGGTATTGACAGATTGATTGAAGATAAGCAACATCAAAAGTCAATGACTGGCAAGGTAATGACGGCAGATGTGATTCGTGACAGAGAAGAATTATCAGAGCAAATGGTAGCGCTTAAAATGATGAAGGAAATGGCAGCATCTTATGGCTGTGATATTTCTAGACCTGCAATGAATGTTCAGGAAGCTATTCAAGCAACTTATTTTGGGTATTTAGCTGCAGTGAAAGAGCAAAATGGAGCAGCAATGTCTCTTGGACGTACCTCAACCTTTATTGATTGCTTTGCAGAAAGAGACTTGAAAAATGGTACTTTTACAGAGACACAGATTCAGGAATTTATTGACCATTTTATTATGAAATTGCGTTTGATTAAATTTGCACGTACACCTGAATATAATCAAATATTTGCTGGTGATCCTGTATGGGTTACTGAGTCATTAGCTGGTGTTGGTATAGATGGACGTCATATGGTGTCAAAGATGTCATTCCGCTATTTACATACACTTACTAACCTTGGAGCAGCACCTGAACCGAACTTGACAGTACTTTGGTCAACAAGACTTCCTGATAACTTCAAAAAGTATTGTGCAAAAATGTCAATCAATACATCTTCTATTCAATATGAAAATGATGATTTGATGAGAGTATCACACGGTGATGATTATGGTATTGCTTGTTGCGTATCTTCTATGGTCATCGGAAAAGAAATGCAGTTCTTTGGCGCACGTGCTAACTTAGCTAAATGTATGCTTTACGCATTAAACGGTGGTGTCGATGAAGTGTCTAAAAAGCAGGTAGGTCCTAAATATCGTCAATTTGAAGGAGATATTCTTGAGTATAATGACGTTATGGCTAAGTTTAGTGATATGATGGAATGGTTAGCAGACGTATATGTAAATACATTAAATATTATTCACTATATGCATGATAAATACTGTTATGAAAGAGCACAGATGGCACTTCATGACAAAAATGTACTTCGTTATTTTGCAACAGGTATTGCTGGACTTTCGGTTGTGGCAGACTCTTTATCAGCAATCAAGTATGCACAGGTTAAGGTTATTAGGGATGATGATGGTATTATTACCGATTATGAAATAACAGGTGATTTCCCTAAGTATGGTAACGACGATGATCGTGTTGATGAAATCGCACAGATGATTGTTTCCAAATTTATGGATATGATTCGTTCACACCATACATATAGAAATGGGTATCCTACAATGTCAGTCCTTACAATTACATCAAATGTAACCTATGGAAAAGCAACAGGTAATACACCTGATGGACGTAAAAAAGGACAACCTTTTGCACCAGGAGCAAATCCAATGCATGGACGTGATACACATGGAGCAGTCGCATCATTGTCATCAGTTGCGAAACTTCCATTTGGCGATGCACAGGATGGTATTTCAAATACATTTACTGTTATCCCAGGTGCGCTTGGCAAGGAAGATAAAATCTTTGCAGGAGATATTGAGTTGGATCTTAGTTAATAACAGAGATATGTGTCGGCTTCCATAAGAAGCAGAAGGAATAGGTGATATCTATGGAAAACAAAGAGATGATAGAAGATATTGTGGCTATGTTAGACAGTTCAATTAGTAGTGGTGTTGGACATCTGAATCTTGAAGTAGAATCTGATACTACAAAATCAGTACGCAATATAGAAACGCTGGGATGTACAGATTGCGCCAGAAATCCTCTTGCTTGTAGCATACCGACACTGCACGAAGGCTTAGACAATTTTAAATAAAAAGGAGATGAAACATTATGGCAGCAAATGCAGCTCAAATCGACAATTTAGTATCATTATTAGATGGTTATACTATAAAAGGCGGACATCATTTGAATGTTAATGTATTAAATAGGGAGACATTACTTGATGCACAACAGCATCCTGAAAATTATTCTCAATTGACAATCCGTATTTCAGGATATGCAGTTAACTTTATCAAATTAACGCCAGAACAGCAGAATGACATTATTACTCGTACATTCCATCAGGCAATCTAATTGAAATAGCGAAAGAACCCCAAGATTAAGTGGCTTGGGGTTCTTTCTGGTTATTTATATTACACAAATTGAAGCAAAGCAGTTGTGTATTTAAGTGTTTCAATCAAGAAAAGAGTATGGTATACTGAAACAGAAAATGTTGGCTTTCTGAAGTTTTTGCATGTGCAGCTTATGAATCTGCAAACCTTGCATAACAAAGATAGCGACGGTGGGAAGAATGAAAACAATTGTATTGAAAATAGATGAAGAACATATTGATTATAAAAAGATAATAAGTGCAGGTGCAGTTATTAAGGCAGGCGGATTGGTTGCATTTCCAACGGAGACAGTTTATGGTCTTGGAGGAGATGCATTAAATTCGACCTCTTCCACTAAGATATATTCTGCAAAGGGACGTCCTTCGGATAACCCACTAATTGTGCATATAGCCAAGATAGAAGACTTAGATAAAATAGCGGATGAGATTTCTGAAGCAGCATATCAGCTGGCTGACGCTTTTTGGCCAGGTCCTCTCACAATGGTATTCCGTAAAAAGGAGATAGTACCAAAAGAAACAACGGGAGGGCTTGACACCGTTGCTGTTCGTATGCCTAGTCATAAGGTGGCAATTGCTTTTATCAACGAAGCGGGAGGGTATGTAGCGGCGCCAAGTGCAAATGTTTCAGGGAAGCCGAGTCCAACGCTTGCCAGCCATGTAATTGCGGATATGGATGGTAAGATAGATATGATTATTGATAGTGGTGCGGTAGAAATAGGTCTGGAATCGACAATTATTGATATGTCTGAACTAGAAAAAGCTCCAATGATATTGAGACCAGGATATATTACAAAGAAAATGTTAGAGGAAGTAGTTGGTGCAATTGATATTGATCCGGCAATAGGTACTTGCGAAAATGTAGCGGTTTCTGAGTATGAAAAAAGTGAGAAATTAACGCCGAAAGCACCTGGAATGAAGTACAAACATTATGCGCCTAGAGGAGAATTAGTAATTGTTAAGGGAGCGATGGAAAAGGTAATTACTTATATTAATACCCAATCAGAAGCAAAAGGCAGAGACGGCAAGAAGGTTGGAGTGATTGCGACAGAGGAGACATGTACGAGATATTTAGTAGATGTTGTGAAGAATGTTGGTGCAAGAGATGATGAAGAAGCAATAGCGAGGCATTTGTATGCAGTTTTGAGAGAGTTTGATGACTTAGATGTAGACTTTATTTATTCTGAAGAATTTGAAACGCCCCGTATTGGGCAGGCAATCATGAATCGTCTGATCAGGGCAGCAGGACATCAATTTGTCGGTGTTTAGTTTGTAAATATTCAGGAAGTAGAAACCATTATTTAAGAAGGAGGATTATAATGATAGCAATTGGGTGTGATCATGGTGGTTTTGATTTAAAAGAGATAGTTAAGTATCATTTAGAGCAAAGGGGAATTGAGTGTAAGGATTTTGGCTGTTTTTCATATGATTCAGTGGATTATCCATCTTATGGTAAGGAAGTTGCTCATGCAGTAGCTGCTGGAGAATGTGAAAAAGGAATTGTCATATGTACGACAGGAATTGGTATGTCTATTACGGCAAATAAGGTAAAAGGGATTCGCGCAGCACTTTGTACAGATGCTACCTGTGCAAGATTGACAAGGGCACATAACAATGCCAATATCTTAGCAATGGGTGGTGGTATCGTAGGTGGAAATCTTGCAGTTGATATAGTAGATACTTTTTTGGATACACCGTTTTCAAATGAGGAAAAACATGTTAGAAGAGTGAATAATATAGAGTAAAACTGGAGGGGAAAACAAAATGGGAAACGTAGTTATCATGGATCATCCATTGATTCAGCACAAGATAGGATACATCAGAAGAGCGAATACGGGGACAAAAGATTTCAGACAGACAATTAGTGAAATTGCAATGCTGATTTGCTATGAAGCCACAAGAAATTTGGCGTTGGATGAAGTGGGAATTGAGACACCAATTTGCAAAACAACGGCAAAAGTATTAAAGGGTAAAAAGTTAGCAATCATTCCTATTTTACGTGCAGGACTTGGCATGGTAGATGGTATGCTGACCTTAATTCCTGCTGCAAAGGTGGGTCACATTGGCCTTTACAGAGACCCAGAAACATTAAACCCAGTTGAATACTATTGCAAGATACCACCAGATTGTGCAGAGAGAGAAATATTTGTAGTTGATCCAATGCTTGCAACTGGCGGCTCATCGGTAGCAGCAATTCAGATGTTAAAGGATAAAGGCTGCAAGAATATTCATTTTATGTGTATTATAGCAGCGCCCGAAGGAATTGCAAAGATGCAGGAAATGCATCCAGATGTAGATTTATATATTGGGGCAAAAGACGAAAAACTGAATAGTCATGGCTATATTGTTCCTGGACTTGGAGATGCTGGAGATAGAATATTTGGCACAAAATAGGAGGATTTTATGAGCGATAAGAGAACAGATTATATTTCTTGGGATGAATATTTTATGGGTGTATGTATTTTATCAGGGATGCGTTCCAAGGATCCTAGTACACAAGTAGGAGCATGTATTGTAAGCGACGATAATAAGATTTTATCCATGGGTTATAATGGTTTTCCAAAGGGTTGCTCAGATGATGAATTTCCATGGTGCCGCGATGGCGAGCCATTATATAATAAATATTTTTACACAACACATAGTGAGTTAAATGCGATATTGAATTATAGAGGAGGCAGCTTAGAGGGGGCAAAGATATATGTATCATTATTTCCATGTAATGAATGCGCAAAAGCTATCATTCAAGCAGGAATAAAAACAATTGTTTATGAGTGCGATAAGTATGCAGAAACTCCTTCAGTAACGGCATCAAAAAGAATGCTTGATGCCGCAGGTGTGCATTATTATCAATATCAGCATACAGACAGAGAAATAAGAATTATGCTTTAGTAGATGTAAAAGGATTATTGGTTGGAAGGAGTGACAGCAGCTATATGAATATTCGGAAGTGCAAAAAGTTTATAAGCTTATTATTAACGGTTGCTGTTCTATTACCAATATTTACTAATCAAGCTTATGCCAAGACAACTGCCGAAAAAATTGCAGAAGCTGAAGCAGCAAAGCAGCAGACCGAAGCTGAAAAGAATTTAAATGAAGCACTTAAAGAGCAGACAGAAGACAAAAAAGAAATACTCGAAGAAAGCAAGGAAGAGCTTGAAGGTTATCTAGGACAATTGAATGATGATTTAACAGAAGTCAGTGAACGTCTTAGTGATTTAGAAACAAAGATTGTAGAAAAAGAAGATGAAATTACAAAAACGCAGGCGGAATTAGTAGAAGCTAAAGCGCAAGAGGAAAATCAATATGATCTTATGAAAAGAAGAATTAAGTTTATGTATGAGAAGGGTGAGGTTTCCTACCTAGATGCATTTTTAACATCATCATCTTATTCTGATTTTTTAAATAAAGCCGAATACGTGGAAAAAGTAGAAGAATATGATCAGAAGATGCTTCAGGCGTTAGTCATCCTGCGAGAAGATATTCAAAATAAAGAGAAGCAACTACAGACTGAAATGAAGGATTTAGAAGTGCTTAAGGAGCAAGTTTCTATCGAACAAGGAAAGGTAACCTCTTTAGTAAATTCTACAGCAGGGACAATAGCATCTACATCAGGGCAGATTGTTGCTGCAGAGGCTGAAGCAGCTGCTTATGAAGCAGAAATAGCGGCAAAGAAAGCAGCAATTGCTGTACAAGAAGCGAATCTAGTTGCGCTTAAGAAGCAACTGGCAGAAGAGCAGGCGATGACAAAAAAAGCAGCAAATATGGCTTGGCGGGATATTTCAGAATTGGTTTTTGAGGCTGGAGATAGAGACTTACTAGCATGTTTGATCTATTGTGAAGCCGGTAATCAGCCATATGAAGGGCAAGTGGCTGTTGGTGCAGTAGTCATAAACAGGATGCGTAGTGCAGCATTTCCAAATACAATGGTTGGCGTTATCTATGCAAACAGACAATTTTCACCTGTTGGAAGTGGAAGACTTGCGGCGAGACTGGCACAAGGAGCGAATGCTTCCTGTTACGCAGCAGCTGATGAGGCAATGAGTGGATCTACACCAGTAGGAAATTGCCTTTATTTTAGAACGGTTATTCCTCAAATTAGTGGTCAGATTATAGGAGGCCATGTTTTTTACTAATATGCGATAGCAAAAGAGAAGATGATATAGTAACAATCTTCTCTTTTATTATAGGAGAATTATGCGTTAAATTCTCGGCTTTCAATCTCATTTTGAAGTTTTTCAAATTTATCTTCATAGATGGTCGTTAACAATTTGTTTAATCTAAGCAATGATATTTTTAAGGTTTCTGTCGATATCTCTCCAGATTCAAGAGCGTCCACAAATTCATCAAGGTCTACGACTTTAATGAAACCATCAGGATAAACGATAACGTCTGCCAATAAATCTGTAAAAATATAGGAATTGTCTTTTTGAGAGTACTCATATTCTATGATATCACAATACCAGTAAAGCAAAATATTGTCCTTTGTATAAAATTTGCTGATTTTATAGCCATCTTTTAAAAAGTAGCACGAAAATCCATGATGCAAATCTTTTTTAGGTTTTAATGCAGACCATTTTGTTACAATAATATCATTATCCATATAAATAATAATATCATCCTTAAGATGGATACACTCCTTGGGAATAATTCTTCTACGGAACAATAACGGTTTGTCCATAAAACCCTCCTATTGTAAATGTTGAATCTGATTGGATGAAAATTATAATTATTATATCATAAATATGAAAAATGTCTATCATGTAAGGGAAATTGAGTAAAAACATCATAAAATATAATTAAGATAAAGTGAAAATAAGATAAAGTAAAACCATTTGGGTTAGATGACAGGAAATATATGTTGAGGTTTTTGTACAAAAACAGTACAATGTAAGTGCGGTTAATAGGCAGCAATAGCTATGAGTATGAGGTTATATATGAAAAGAACACTGCTAAAATCAGCGGTTAGTATAGCAGTCTTTTTTATTTCAGTAATTATTATCAGTGGAATCATGAATAGAGGAAACACTGATATGACTGCAGATATGAAGGCAGCAACGTTTCCGCTTGTGTATATGGAAGTAAATAATCAATATATAAATTGTCTCCATGGTTATGCAAATGATATGGAAGGCAATTATTTGCGTGATACCATTACGCCCTTACAGGAGAACAGAAGTCTCCCAATTAAAATTAAGACTTATGGTCCAACAATCAAAAGTATGTCTTATGAAATCAGAAGTATGGATATGCAGAGATTAGTTGAAAAAACGGAAGTTACTGATTATTCTCAGGTTGATGAGGAGGGATACATTTCAGCAACATTATTTTTAAAAGATTTAATTGAGCTGGAAACAGAATATTTGTTAGTGTTAAAGCTTCAGTCAGGAACTGAAACAGAGATAAAATATTATACAAGAATTATTAATCCGGGAGAATTGTATCTTACAGAAAAATTAGATTTTATAAACGAATTTCATAAAAAAACATTTGATAAAGCAGCAGCCAAGGAATTGACGATGTATTTGGAATGCAATGAAGAGGGTGATAATTCTAGTTATGGTAATGTGAATATTCATTCTAATTTTGAGCAAATAACTTGGGGAGATTTAAATCCTCAGGTGGTTACAACACCAAATATTGAAATTAAAGAAATGGATGCTGAGTATATCAGTATTGTGATGAAATACAGGATAAAAGTAGAAAACGATTTGTTTGACATATGTGAGCTTTTTTGCTTAAGGCGAGGTATGGAAAGAATTTATCTTATGGAATATGAGAGAACAATGGATCAAATATTTGATACAAATAGAACAGTACTTACAAAAGATCAGTTATTGCTTGGAATAGCAGGAAAAGGGATTGAGATAGAAGAAAACCTAGACGGAAGTGCACTTTGTTTTATAAAACAAAATGCATTATATAGCTATAATAATGCAACAGGTTATTTGGCAAAATTGTTTTCATTTTATGACGAAGAGAATGATGATGAGAGAACTATTTATGATGAACATGGTATCAAAATCCTATCTGTTGATGAAAGTGGAAATATACGCTTTTTAGTATACGGTTATATGAATCGCGGAGATCACGAAGGAGGAGTAGGCGTTTCAGTATACTATTATGATACAGTTACGAATTCGATAGAAGAAGAAATATATATTCCATATACTAAGTCATATGAATTATTAAAACAGAATATTTATTGTTTATCATATGTAAACACGAAGGATGAATTATATTTAATGATGGAGGATATTATTTACAATATTGATTTACTAGAAGGAACATATGAGCAGGTGGTGACAGGACTTACAGACAATCGCTTTGTTGTTTCTGATGATAACAGTATGGTTGCATGGCAGAGCGGAGAAAGTATCTATTCATCAAATATGATTATTCTAAAGAATTTGAAAAGCACAGACTCTTTAGAAATTGAAACAGATGCTGAAAAAACAATCGTTCCGCTTGGCTTTATTGAAGGAGACTTTATATATGGAATAGCAAACAAAAGTGATATTGCAAGAGATAGCATGGGCAGGACTATACTTCCGATGTATTCAATACTTATAGTAGATAAAGAGGGAACCGTTTTAAAGGAATATCAGCAAGAAAATATATATGTAACAGGTATCGAGATAAAAGAAAAAGTAATTAATCTAGAGCGACTACAGAAAAATAATGAATCAGGTAATTATAATATAATACCAAATGACCAGATTATGAATAATACAGTAGAGTCTGTCAAAAAAAATGTATTAAAGGAAGTTATAACACAAGAAAGAGAGACAACATTACAGGTTACGCTTACAAGTGAGAGTTCTTACAAGAAGGCAAAACTTTTAACACCAAAACATATATTGTATGAAGGGGAGCACACATTATATTTTGAAAAAACAGAAGATAGACCATTAAGATATTATGTATACAAATATGGGGAATTAGTAAATACTTTCAAAGATGCTGCAGATGCAGTGATTATAGCAGAAGAAGTAGCAGGTGTAGTTGTTGATGATAATTGTGCGTATATATGGAATAGAGGAAACCGCGCTATAAAAACACAGATAGAAAGTATAAAGGAGATGTCGGCTACAGAGGAAAAAAATAGTTTGGCAGTGTGTCTGGACAATATTCTGCTAAGTGCAGGCGTTTACAAAAATACAGAATCATTATTGGCAAGTGAAACAGCTATTGAAATTTTAAATAGCAACATGGATGCGCATGTTCTTGAATTAGCAGGATGTTCATTGGATTCGATGCTATATTATGTAGATCGAGGCTATCCTGTAATGGCTACTTTAGGGGATGATGAATGTGTATTAATTGTAGGCTATGATGAAAAAAACACCATTTTATTAAAGCCTAAAGAGGGTACAATTGCAAAAATGGGAATGAATGATTCAAAGGTATTGTTTTCTGAATATGGGAATAAGTATATAACATATATCAAGTAAAAACAGGAAATGGAGAAATGAAAATGGATGAGAGAATTATGACTTTAGCAAAGACTTTAGTAAATTATTCGTGTAAAGTCAAAGCAGGTGATAAAGTATATATTCACTATATAGGCGAGGCCACCGAGGACCTGGCAAGGCAGCTGGTGAAAGAAGTTTATAAGGCGGGAGGACTTGTATTTCCGCATTACACAAGTCAGAAGGTGCAACGAGAAATGCTGTTAAATTGTAATGACGAACAGCTTAAAATTATGGCAGAAGTGGATTCACATGAGATGTCAATGATGGATTGCTATATAGGAGTACGTGGAACGAATAATGTATCGGAGTTATCTGATGTTCCAGCAGAAAAGATTGCAGCATATGAGAGATTATATGTAACCCCTGTCCATCACAAGATTCGTGTACCAAAGACGCGATGGGTTGTTCTTCGATATCCCAATGAGGCAATGGCACAGCTGAGTGGTACAAGTACAGAGGCTTTTGAAGAATTTTATTTTAAAGTTTGTAATCTAGATTATTCAAAAATGAAAAAAGCAATGGAGAGTCTGGTTACCTATATGAATCATACTGATAACGTGCGTGTGGTTAGCAGAGGGACAGATTTATCTTTTTCTATTAAAGATATTCCGGCAATTCCATGTTCTGGTGAGTTAAATATACCAGACGGAGAAGTATTTACTGCACCAGTGAGAAACTCTGTTACGGGTACTATTTCTTATAATACACCATCTTTATTTCAAGGATTCACATATGAGAATATATGCTTAACGTTTGAAAAAGGCAAGATTATAAAAGCTGTTGCTAATGATACGGAGAGAATTAATAAGATTTTTGATACAGACGAGGGAGCTCGTTATGTAGGAGAGTTCGCCATTGGTGTCAATCCGTATATTAATAAGGCAATGAAAGACACGCTATTTGATGAGAAAATCATGGGTTCTATACATTTTACGCCGGGTAATTGTTATGATGAAGCCCCAAATGGAAATGAGTCAGCAATTCATTGGGATTTGGTATTAATTCAGTCTGAGGAATATGGTGGTGGAGAAATCTATTTTGATCAAGTGTTGGTTCGAAAAAATGGAAGATTTGTTGTACCAGAGCTTATGTGTTTAAATCCAGAAAATTTAGTATAATTACATCATACATTTTAATGCATCAAAGGAGTGCATATGTTTAATATTGAGGAAGAGTTAAAAAAATTACCAAGGAAACCTGGTGTCTATATTATGCATAATGCAGATGATACAATTATTTACGTGGGAAAAGCCATCAGTCTGCATAACCGAGTACGCTCATATTTTAGAGAGAGTACTACTAAGACTCTCAAAATACAAAGAATGGTTTCAAAAATAGATAGATTTGAATATATTGTTACCGATTCAGAATTGGAAGCATTGGTACTTGAAAATAATTTGATTAAAGAACATCAGCCCCAATATAATACAATGTTGAAAGATGATAAGACATATCCATATATAAAAGTGACAATGGGAGAAGAATTTCCTAAAGTTATCATAACACGTGAAGTCAGAAAAGATAATGCCAAATATTATGGCCCATATTCATCAGCAGGTTCTGTTAAAGATACTGTGGAATTATTAAGAAAACTATATAGATTACGAACTTGTTCGAGAAACTTTTCAAAAAATGGAGGGGAAGGTGACCCATGCCTTTATTATCATATCAATCAGTGTAGTGCTCCATGTATTCATGCGATAACAGCAGAAGAATATGATGCTGTTATAGAAAAAGCACTTGACTTCTTAAATGGAAATCATAAGTCAATTTTGCAGGAACTTGAAGAAAAAATGAATGAGTCATCTGAGAAAATGGATTTTGAAAAGGCAAAGGAGTATAGAGATTTGCTGTTTAGTGTAAAAAACATTGCACAGAAGCAGAAGATTACAGATAATAAAGGCGAAGACAGAGATGTCATCGCACTTGCAGCAAAGGGAGAAGCATGTATTATTCAAATTTTCTTTGTACGTGATGGAAAAATAATTGGGCGTGAACATTTTTACATGGCAAATACTGCAGAAGATAGTAAGGGCCAGATTATGCAGAGCTTTGTTCAGCAATTTTATGCAGGAACACCATTTATACCAAAAGAGATTATGATTCAGGAGAAGATAGAGGATGCCGAAATAATTGAGAAATGGCTAAGCGAGCGAAAGAGTCAAAAAGTAAGGATTGTTGTACCCCAAAAAGGAAAAAAGGAAAAATTAATAGAATTAGCAGCAAAAAATGCAGAAATACTATTGAATCAGGATCTGGATAAAATTAAAAGAGAGGTAAGCAAGACTACAGGTGCATTAGAGGAATTAGCACAGTTACTTGATTTGGATAGATTAGGTAGAATAGAAGCATATGATATTTCTAATATCAGTGGTTTTGAAGCAGTTGGATCAATGGTAGTATTTGAAAATGGAAAGCCTAAACGAAGTGATTATCGTAAGTTTAGAATTAAATCAGTGGATGGGCCTAATGATTATGCAAGTATGGAGGAAATACTAAATAGAAGATTTGAGCATGGACTGCGGGAATTAGAGGAATTAAGAAACCAAAAGAAAGAGAGTTCTGACTATGAAGAGTCAGGGGATCTAAACTTTGGGAAGTTTACAAAATTTCCAGAACTGATTATGATGGATGGTGGAAAAGGTCAGGTTAATGTTGCTACAAAAGTGTTGGAAAAGCTACAGTTAAGTATTTCTGTATGCGGATTAGTAAAAGATGATAATCATAGGACACGTGGATTATACTATCATAATGTGGAGATTCCAATCGATAAGGCATCGGAAGGATTTAAATTAATTACTAGGATACAGGATGAGGCACATAGATTTGCAATTGCGTATCATAGGACACTTCGGAGTAAAGGACAAGTGAAGTCTGTGCTGGATAATATATCCGGAGTAGGGAAGGTCAGAAGAAAAGCAATCATGAAACATTTTGAATCTATAGAAGATTTGCGAAATGCGACCTTGGAGGAAATTGCGCTTATACAAGGGATGAATTCACGCGTGGCAGAGGATGTATATCAATATTTTCACAATTCTTTGGGTTGATGTTAATTAATTGGTATGCTATTATGAAGAAGATGAATTTTGCTAGATATTTAAGACTAGAAGATGCTAATGGGATATCTCTATAAAGTGAATTATTAAACAGCGTTAGAATTTTACAAAAATTAATTGATATAAGGGAGAACAAAAAGATGGATAAAGTAGCATTAACGGAATTAATTGATAAAATGAAGTTAAAAAATCTTACTCCAAGTATTGATATTTCAAATACTAAGATTTCTCAGCCTGATATTAACCGACCTGCATTGCAGTTGGCAGGTTTTTTTGAACATTTTGAGAGATCTAGAGTTCAGATTATTGGTTTCGTGGAATATACGTACATGGAGGATCTGGAGGAAATAAGAAAACGAGAGATATTTGAAAAGCTATTTGACGATGAGGTTGCCATTCCATGTTTTGTTTTTTGTAGAGACTTAGCTCCAGATGATATCTTTATTAAGATTGCAGAAGAACACAATGTACCTATACTCAGTACATCTAAATCAACTTCATCTTTTATGGCAGAAATTATCAGATGGCTCAATGTTAAACTTGCACCTTGCATTTCTGTACACGGGGTCTTAGTTGACGTTTTTGGGGAAGGTGTTCTGATCACTGGAGAAAGCGGAATTGGAAAAAGCGAGGCAGCACTTGAGTTGATTAAGAGAGGACATCGCTTGGTTACAGATGATGTCGTTGAGATTAGAAAAGTAAGCGATGATACATTGATTGGGTCGGCACCAGATATTACGCGTTACTTGATTGAACTGAGAGGTATAGGAATCGTGGATGTAAAGACGCTCTTTGGTGTATCTAGCGTTAAGGATACACAGTCAATTGACCTTGTTATTAAGTTAGAAGAATGGGATAAAGAAAAAGAATATGACAGGATAGGACTTGAGGAAGAATATACGGAATACTTGGGAAATAAGATAGTATGCCATAGTATTCCGATTAGACCAGGTCGTAATCTGGCAATAATTTGTGAGTCTGCAGCAGTAAATTATAGGCAGAAAAAGATGGGTTATAATGCAGCAAGGGAATTATACAGCCGTGTGCAAAGTTCGCTGGCTAAAAGAAATGAAGAAGAGTAAAAAGAAGGAACGGTAGGGAAATTTTATGTGCAATTATTGTTTTGGTATTGACATCGGAGGCACGTCAGTTAAGATGGGATTTTTTAATGCGGAAGGAACACTTTTAGAACATTGGGAAATTCCGACAAGAATAGAGGAAAACGGGAAGTATATCCTGCCAGATATTGCAGAGGCAGTTTTGACAAAGATGAAAGAAAAATCAATTGTCAAAGAGAATATTATTGGAGTAGGAATAGGAACGCCAGGGCCAGTAGATGAAAGTGGTGTTGTACATAAAGCAGTCAATCTAGGCTGGGGTGTTATAAATTTAAAAGAAGAATTGCAAAAATTAGTTGGTGTAACTGTTAAGGCTGGAAATGATGCTAATGTGGCTGCGCTTGGTGAAATGTGGCAAGGCGGAGGGCAAGGTTTTGAAAATGTTGTTTTAGCAACAATTGGAACAGGTCTTGGTGGTGGTATTATTATTAATGGGAAGATTTTAACCGGTTCAATAGGAGCGGCCGGCGAAATCGGACATATTCATATGGTAGATGAAGAAGAAGAAGAGTGTGGGTGTGGAAATCATGGTTGTTTAGAACAATATACTTCAGCGACAGGCATTGTAAGACTTGCTAAGAGAAAGCTGGCTTCTTCAGACAAAGCATCTACACTAAGAAGTGTGACTGTAGATTCTAAAGTTGTATTTGATGCTGTAAAAGCAGGAGATGTTCTTGCAATTGAAGTTGCAGAAGAGTTTGGAGAATATTTAGGAAAAGGACTTGCGGCTATTGCTGGTGTCTGTAATCCAGAGGTATTTGTAATTGGCGGAGGAGTTTCTAAAGCAGGGCCTATTTTGATTGACTTTATACAGAAGTATTATATAAAATATGTATTTCATGGAAGCAGAGATGCTAAATTTAAAATGGCAACACTTGGAAATAAAGCAGGTATATATGGTGCAGCAAAATTGGTTTTGAATTAAAGGGAGATGCCAGTTGAAACAGATTTCTATTGAGCAGTTGGATAAAGTAATAGAGAAAAGGGATATTCTACTTGATGAATCAATGAAAAATCATACCACTTTTTGTGTTGGTGGAAAAGCAGCATGTTTTCTTATACCGCGTAGTGAAAAACAGCTTATTCGTGTAATACAAATACTGCGAGAAAATAAAGAAAAATATTATATTCTTGGACATGGAAGTAACTTGTTAGTAAGTGATAGTGGGTTTGATGGCTGCATTGTTCAAATTGATAACAATATCAGTAGCGTTACAGTGAACGATACTATAGTGAAAGCGTCGGCAGGTGCTTTGCTTTCTCAAATAGCCTCTGAAGCTTGTAAGAATGGATTATCGGGTATAGAATTTGCTTCTGGAATACCAGGAACGCTTGGTGGGGCTGTTGTTATGAATGCAGGTGCCTATGGCGGAGAAATGAGCCAAATTATTCGAACAGTGGATGCACTTACAAATGAAGGAGATATTGTAAAATTAGATGGCAAAGAAATGGAATTTAATTATCGTTCCAGTATGGTGAGAAAAAAATCGTATATTGTTTTATCAGCAGAAATCATCCTGCAGAGAGATAGTATTGATGAAATTAATGCACGAATGGAAGAATTGCGTCTTAAGAGAGCGGAGAAGCAGCCACTAGAATATCCAAGTGCAGGAAGTACCTTTAAGCGACCCGCAGGTCATTATACAGGAAAATTAATAGCGGATGCAGGACTAAGGGGTTATACAATCGGTGGTGCTCAAATATCAGAAAAGCATTGTGGATTTTTAATTAACAGAGGAGATGCTACAGCAGCTGATATTCTAAATTTGATTAACCACGTGAAAGCAACGGTATTTCGAGAAAATGGTGTCTTATTGGAACCAGAGGTTTGCTTATTAGGAAACTTTTGATGGGTTATGTGTTTGTGTAAGAGGAAAGGTAGAAGATGAGATTTGTAATTGTAACGGGTATGAGTGGTGCAGGTAAAAGTACTGCTTTAAAAATGTTAGAAGATGCAGGCTACTATTGTGTCGACAATTTGCCTGTTCCGTTAATTGCGAAGTTCTCGGAATTGGTTACCACACCTAACAGCGAAATTATGAAAGCAGCTTTAGGTGTAGATGTCCGCACGGGACAGGCCTTTGAAGAATTAGAGAAAGTACTTGACAGCATGAAGATGGCGGGATTTCCGTATGAAGTGCTGTTTTTTGAATCCTCAGATGAAGTGCTCATAAAGCGATATAAAGAAACGCGTCGTATGCATCCACTGGCGGGAGATAACCGTATTGATCAGGGAATTGAAAGAGAGAGAGAAAAACTCATTTCAATAAAGAAGAGAGCGGATTATATATTTGACACCAGTCAGTTGCTCACAAGAGAGCTAAAGGCAGAAATAGACCGCATTTTTGTTAAAAACAAAGAGTATAATAGTTTATATGTCACAATTCTATCCTTTGGTTTCAAATATGGAATTCCAACAGATTCTGATTTGGTCTTTGATGTAAGGTTTCTTCCTAATCCCTATTATTTTGATGAAATGAAACAGAAGAATGGAAATGATCAACTTGTTATAGATTACGTGCTGGAATTTGAGGAAGCAAATGTCTTTTTAGACAAATTGGAAGATATTTTATTATTTTTGATTCCAAACTACATTTTAGAGGGAAAGAATCAATTGGTAGTATCAGTTGGATGTACAGGTGGAAAGCATAGAAGTGTAGTTTTAGCAAATGAGTTATATGCACGTATGAAAAATAAAGGGAATTACGGATTGAAAGTAGAGCATAAGGATATTTTGAAAGATTCGGGTATAAAAAAAGGGTGAGGTTTGGGATGTCTTTTTCTGGAAAAGTAAAGGAAGAATTATCAAAACAAAGTGTTCCATCTAGGCATTGTCAAATTGCAGAATTAGCAGCTATTATTTTAAGCGCCGGAAAAATGTATAAAGATTCGGACGGTAAATGCAGAGTTGAAATAGAAACAGAAAATTTGCTGGTTGCCAGAAAGTGCTTTACATTATTTCGAAAAACCTTTAATATAAATACGGATGTTCGTATTAGAGTATATCAGAAGCAAAAAAGGGTAAAGTATTATAGTATTTTTGTTTTGAACGAAGAGGATGCAGAGAGAGTAATTATGGCTGTAACTGGTGTAACAGTCGTACAAAAGGCTTGTTGTAGAAGATCATTTATCAGAGGCATGTTTTTGGCAGCAGGTTCTATTAGTAATCCTGAGAAGTCTTATCATTTTGAGATAGTGTGTTCTACATTACAAACAGCAGAACAGTTGAAAGAGGTAATTAATTCCTTTTCAGCAGAAGCAAAGATAGTATTACGAAAAAAGCATTATATCGTATATATTAAAGATGGAACGCAGATCGTAGAAATGCTAAATATTATGGGAGCACATTTGGCACTTATGGATTTAGAAAATCTGCGAATTGTAAAGGAAATGCGTAATTCGATTAATCGCAGAGTGAATTGTGAAACGGCAAACATAGGAAAAACTGTTTCTGCATCAGTAAAGCAGGTGGAGGATATTCAATTTTTAATGGAGAGATCTGAATTCAAGAATTTGCCAGTATTATTACGTGAGATTGCTGAAGCAAGACTAGATAACCCAGATGCGACGCTTGTGGAATTAGGACAAAAATTAACACCGGCTGTAGGAAAGTCAGGTGTAAACCATAGATTGAGAAAAATGTGTGAAATAGCAGATAGACTAAGAGGTTAAAGGAGGAGTAGTAAATTATGATTAGAAAGCCTATTACGATTCAACTTAAGAATGGTTTGGAGGCAAGACCAGTAGCTATGCTTGTACAGGTAGCCAGTCAATATGATAGTGCAATTTATATTGAGACAGAGGACAAAAAAGTTAATGCTAAAAGCATTATGGGAATGATGTCACTTGGAATGGCAAATGGAGAAATAGTGAATGTTTCTGCAAATGGCAGTGATGAAGAGGCAGCAATAAAAGGAATTGAAGACTATTTAAGTGAAAAATAGCGAAAAGAATGGGGACAAATTTGTTTTGTCCCCATAATTGATTACTTATTCTTATAATAAAAAATAGCTAATTGTGTTCGGTCACGCAAATCTAGTTTTTCTAGAATAGTACTAATATAATTGCGAACTGTTCCTTCGCTTAAAAAGCTATTATTTGCAATTTCTTTATTACTTAAGCCTTCTGCAATTAATGTAATCATATCAATTTCCTTATCAGTCAAACTATATTGTTCAAAAGAAGTTCTGTTAAAATCTATCATCATTCCTGGAATTTTACTTATAATTTCATCTCCAAATACACGTTGACCAGTGGAGACTGCATGAATAGAAGGAACAATGCTTTCAAAGTCTTGTTTTAAAAGGTAGCCCTTAGCACCAAGCTTTAGAGCATCAATAATATATTCATTATCTGCAAAAGTAGTCAAATACAGAATTTTAGCATTAGAATCTCTTTCTATTATTTTCTTGCCTGCTTCGATACCTGTCATGGTGGTCATGCGGATATCCATCAATAGAATATCTGGTTTGTATCTGAAATATAATTCAATTGCATCCGTCCCATCATTTCCAATTGCTGATATTTCAATACCTTCTTCTGCTTCCAAAATGGTCTTTAATGCTTGACATACAATTTTGTCATCATCTACGAGTAAGATTTTCATTTATAAATACCCTCCTTTGGAATAGAAATATAAATCTGGTATCCCTTTCCCTTATCTATGTGCATAGTGCCATTAATTGATTCAATTCTCTCATGCATACTGTTAATCCCCATGGAGCTTGTACTCGTGTTAGAAGTCGGAATAGTTCCGTTATCAGCGATTACAATCTGATACAAGTTTTGATGTTCCATAATAGATACGGTCACTCTTGTAGCATTAGAATGCTTCATAACATTATTAAGTGCTTCTTTCACTATATATAGAATAGAGTACTTTGCTTTTGTTGTAAAGTCATTGGTAATATTATAATCAAAATAAATGCTACAGAAATTAAATTCATGTATCAAAGCATTTAGTTTTGTTTTCAAATCAATTGAGTCTTCATGAATATTATGGATGCTGTTGCGTATACTATCCATTCCTTCGGTCAGGGAGTTTTTTATGTTTCCAAGAGTTTCCTTAGTAGTAACATCCTTGGTAATAGCAATGAGTGCACCTACCTGAAGAATAGAGCGGGATAGCATATGTCCTACATTATCATGTATTTCACGGGCAATGCGGTTACGTTCATTTAAAGTAGCCAGATTTACCTCATAATCTTGTTTCTCAAGAAGATCTTTGTTTTTTTTCTCAAGAATATCAGCCATGCCAGCTGTTTCATCACGCAATTTTACATAATTGTCTTGAAATACCTTTAATTTATATGCGTTATGCTTTAAAATATAAGAAAGAATACAAAGTATAATTATGATAATTAAAGTTATGCCATTTACTGTCTGATATTGAATGATTAAGGGGATACATATAAAACCTACAGCAAACTGATATTGTGTAAAAAATACTTCATAACAGACGATAGGCAGAAAATAGAGTAAAATAGGGTAAAAGCAGCAAGCAATTATGTAAGATAATAATAAGATTAAATTCAATAAAGGCTTTTTTAGGACAGTAGTAAGTGCAACCAAAATAATTACGACCAGCATAGGAAGAACGACATAGGAAGCATCACTTTGGCTGATTGCATATCCGACACAACATAAAAGCAAAATGGATTTATTAAGAATAGTAGTCATTGGAATACCCCCGTATATCAGTATATCATAAAAATAAAAAACTTACATGGAGAAATGGTATGTCAATAATAATAAAGGATTTGGTAAAAAGATACAATAACAAGTTGGTGCTGGATTATTTCAATCTGCAGATGCAGGAGGAAGAAATACTCGGCTTGCTTGGCTCGGATGGATCAGGAAAGTCAACAGTAATAGGGTGTCTATTGGGATTACTTGCTTATGATAAAGGCGAGGTAACTATATTTGGACAAGAGCTTGATAAAAAAAGTCTTGAATACAGGAGAAGAATCGGAATTGTACCACAAAATATTACGATATTTGACGGACTTACTATATATGAGAATGTAGATTTTTTCTGCGCAATGTATATAAAAAATAAAGCGGAGCGACAAAAATGTGTGAAAGAGGCTTTAATGGATTGCGATTTAGAGAGGGTATCGGGAATGTATCCTAAAAATTTAGATCTTGGGACATTACGTAGGGTCAATTTTGCTTGTGGTATTTCACATAAACCCAAACTGCTCATTTTGGATGAAGCGACACTAGGCGCAGACGCTGTAAGTAGAGAAAACATATTGCTGAATATCAGGAAGAGGAATGCTGATAAAACAACAGTATTTTATGCTTCGAAGAACATGGAAGAATTAGCTGGTCTATGTGATAGAATTGCTATTATGGATAAGGGAAAGGTTATTATTACTGCAACAGTAGAAGAGCTGAAAACATTCATTTCTGTCGGAGAGAAAGTTATTATTGAAGTATTCAGGCTTAGTAGCAAAGAAGAAGAAGAACTTAGTAAATTGCGCGGTATTATGTTTACAAACTATACAGGAAATGAATTGGTAATAAAATCAGAAAAGGGAATTAATAATCTCGCAAATATACTACATTATCTTGAGAATCATAAAATTCCTTTTGGAAAAGTATATTCAGAAGTCCCAGTGCTAAAGGAAGCATTTTGGGAAATCACGGGAAGGGAGTTATAATTTTGCTCACGACTATAAAATACAGAATGAAGTGTATCATTAAAATTAATGGTTTATTTGCATGGGGACTTGTATTACCCATTGTTTTGGCAACTTTATTTTATCTTTCTATAGGAGAACTTTATACAAAAGCAAATGAGGAGAAGATTCCAATAGGTATTGTGAGTGAAGAAAAAATAAATGTAAATAATATTTTTGATAAAAATATATTTGAGGTATATGAATTAACCGAAACTATGGCAGAAAAGTACTTAGAAGATGGTATTATTGCAGCATATGCAAAAATCGAAAAATCGGCCGAGTTAATAGCAATAAATAGTGAGAAAGAGCAATTAATAAGTATGCTTTATTTAAATGCTTATATGACTGGAATTGAGCAAGAAGAGATTAAACACATTGTGAAAGAGATTCAAGCAGCAGACTATGTGTCTTCGCGAAATTTTATCTTTATTTATTATAGATTACCAATTGTTGTGTTGCTTTGTATAGCATTATCAGGGCTGCTACTTATCTCTGCAGTGCGTGCTAATCGAAAAGCGGTCAACATAAGAAGCTACATGGCACCTATTTCACCTAATTATATTTTGTTTTATGATATTCTTATAGAAGTAATTATATTAACAGTACTTGCAACATTGATTTATTTATATCTTTATTTTATCCTGCTTTGGAAGATATAGGGGGAGAGCTATGGAATTGTATTGTGCATTTTTTAAAATTCTGAGACACAATATTAGAAATATAATTATTTACATATTGATATTACTTGGCCTGATTGTTTTATTAACATTTCAAATTCAAAATATAAAATACGCTAATGCTGTCAGCATGACAGAGGAATATGAAAAAATATGGGAGGACTATATTGAAACAGAACCAGCTGGAGTAACTTTTCATCTATACAGTAGTTTGGATGTTACAGACAGTAGGGAGTTAAAATTATATTATTTTTTTAATTACGTTGCCTTTTCTATTATGAGTATAACAGCAACAGGAATTGCGATTATGCTTGCGGAATTTCAAAATGATAGTACGGATAGAAGGATTCGGAGTGCTTTAGTACAAGAGAGAAAGCTTCTTTTTCTATATATGTCTGCGGGATTAATGCTAGTGATAGGTATTTGGTCTATTCATATACTTGCAGCCATATGTTTATTAGGTCGGATTGTTTTTAGTATGAAAGGTATGCTGGCAGCACTTAATATGCTGGCACTGGCGGTCTCAGCACATGGTTTTGCAAATTTGAGCATGCAATTTATTAAAAATAAAAAAAGAATTGGGATAACAATAAATATGTTAATATTGATTATGTGTCTGATCAGTGGCGTTTTTACACCGCAATATTTATTGGGTGATACTGCAAAAGCGATTGCTGTTTTAATGCCTACATATTGGTATGTTAAGGCGGGAGATATTATAAGTAGTAATCAATTTATAGAAACATTTAATTATGTTGAAATAATACGTTATATAGTGATTCAATTTTTATTTGCAATCGCAATGTATGTTATAGCGCTTGTTATAAGTAAAGCGAGGGAGGACGAGGCAGGAGGTGCATTGAAGAATGTATAAAAGGATGCTGTTTATTTATAATCCACATGCAGGAAAAGGACAAATTAAAAACCATTTAATAAAAGTGATTGATATTTTTATTAAAGGCGGGTATGAGGTGACGATACACTCAACACAGTATATAGGAGACGCAACCGTGACGACGCGAGAGCGCAGAAAAGAATATGATGTATTGGTGTGTTGTGGAGGAGATGGCACACTTGATGAGGTCGTGACGGGCATGATGGACAGCGAAGAAAGAATACCTATAGGCTATATTCCAGCAGGAAGTACGAATGATTTTGCTAAAAGTCTAAAAATTCCGAGAATAATGTCGAGAGCGGCAGAAATTGTTATGAGAGATAATCGATTTGCTTGTGATGTGGGTTCTTTTAACGATAATGTATTTATTTATATTGCAGCATTCGGAGTATTCACAGATGTATCTTATGAAACCAAGCAAGAAGCCAAAAACAGGTTAGGATACTTAGCATATATTATGGAGGGAATGAAGAGGCTAACAATTGTCAATAATTCATATAGGCTCAAAGTAGAGTATGATTCTAAAGTAGTAGAAGAGGAGTTTCTATTTGGTATGATTACAAATTCTTATTCTGTGGGTGGTTTCAAGAGTATTACCGGAAAAAATGTCAAATTGAATGATGGATTGTTTGAAGTAACGCTAATCAAGAGGCCAAAAAACCCATTAGAAATACAGGGAATCATGGCATCTCTAATAGCGAAAGAGACAGATGAAAGGTATATGTATAGTTTTAAGACTGATCAATTAAAAATTACTTCAGAGGAAAAAATACCATGGACTTTAGATGGAGAATTTGGTGGAGAACAGAAAGAAGTATTGATCAATAATTATAAAGAAGCTTTAGAGATTATTGTACCTCTCAAGAAAAATGCTCATAAATAGTCCAAATAAAAGGGAGGATGCCAAGTGAATTAATTCACTTGGCATTTATTATGAAAAAGTATTTAAAAATAGTAATGTTACTATCGATAATGGCTCTCTGTATTTCTATATTCTTAGTATATTATAGAGAAATGGATAAATAATGTTATGTAAATGAAAGTTTCTTTAATTAAATATGAACAAACCATGAACAACAAACTTAAGATATTTGGGGTTCAGGATAAGTTACACCAAATGTCTCGACAGACATGGACTTGATTTTCTGCTCGGTAATAGGTCGGTCAGAGTAATCGACCTGTGTAGACGCAATTTTGTCTAAAATATCGAAACCTTCTATTAATTTTCCAAAGCCAGCATATGCATTATCAAGATGAGGGGAAGTTTTATGCATTAGAAAAAATTGTGATCCAGCCGAGTCAGGATGTGCACTTCTTGCCATAGAAAGAACGCCTGGTTCATGTTTTAAGTCATTTTCAAAATTATTTTGTGAAAACTCACCAGGAATATTGTAGCCAGGTCCATCGTAACCTGTTCCTGATGGACAGCCACCTTGAATCATAAAGCCTTTAATGACTCTATGAAAAATAAGACCATCATAATAACCTTTCGATACAAGACTGATAAAGTTGTTAACTGTATTTGGCGCAACATCTGGATATAGCTCAGCTTTCATTGCGTCTCCGTTTTCCATTACAATGGTAACAATTGGGTTTTGCGACATAGTATTCATTCCTCCGTATTTTGTTTTGTAATCAAAAAGCAATTATTTAAGAAAGATCAATACAGTTGCATTTTGATTAATATAGGTAATATTATAATAAATTCATGATAGTTCGTAAAGAATAAGATGTTAAAACTTAAATTAAACTTAAAACACATTCAGATTGACATTTTTTGACCACAATGGTATGTTTATTCTGAGTAAAGAAAAGGGAGTAGTCAGTGTAGATTCTTGAAATTGAATCATGTAAATAAATTAATAGGCATACTTATTTGCAATAGATTATCATGGTGTGCTTTTTTGTTTAATTTCAATGGCGAGACCTAAGCTTTTCCAGCGGAAAGCATTGGTCTATTTTTAAGTCATAAATGTGAGATGATAAGCGAAGCAGACTACATCCTAAATTAAATAAACAGCAGGAGGAACGGGTATGGATTTTTTATTTGCGAACATAGCAATAATTACTTGGCAGCAATGTGTAATGTATGTAGTGGGAATAGTACTAATTTGGCTGGCAATCAAGAAGGAGTATGAACCAACACTGCTTTTGCCGATAGGGTTTGGTGCAATATTGGTAAATCTGCCAAACACAGGCGTGCTAAACCAAACGCTTGCAGGTATTGGAGAAACAAATGGTATTATTGAATGGTTATTTCAGGTAGGAATTGAATCTTCAGAAGCATTGCCGATACTTCTTTTTATAGGAATTGGTGCGATGATTGATTTTGGTCCTTTATTAGCACAACCGATTCTGTTTTTATTTGGTGCAGCAGCGCAATTTGGTATTTTCGCGGCAGTTGTATTTGCAACATTAGTTGGATTTGATATTAAGGATGCGGCATCCATTGGTATTATTGGGGCAGCAGATGGTCCAACTTCTATACTTGTATCTCAGATGCTCAGATCAAAGTATGTGGGTGCAATAGCGGTCGCGGCCTACTCTTATATGGCATTGGTGCCAATCATACAGCCTTTTGCGATTAGATTAGTAACGACTAAAAAAGAAAGGCAGATAAAAATGCCTTATAATCCAAGAAGTGTATCAAAGACTACAAGAATTATTTTTCCGATAGCAGTTACTTTTATAGCGGGTCTTGTAGCGCCAGCTTCTGTTGCTTTAGTAGGATTCCTGATGTTTGGAAACCTAATAAGAGAATGTGGTGTGCTCAGTTCATTATCTGATACTGCACAAAATGTACTTGCAAATCTGATTACATTATTACTTGGGATTACGATTGCATTTAGTATGAATGCAGAAGCATTTGTAAATATTAACACAATTATGATTATGGGAATAGGATTACTAGCCTTTGTATTTGATACAATTGGAGGTGTGCTATTTGCAAAACTGATTAATTTATTCCGAAAACAGAAAATTAATCCGATGATTGGTGCAGCTGGTATCTCAGCATTTCCGATGTCTTCACGCGTAGTGCAAAAGATGGCATTAGTAGAAGACCCTACTAATATATTAATTATGCATGCGGCAGGCGCAAATGTAGCTGGACAGATAGCATCAGTAGTCGCGGGCGGCATGGTAATGGGCTTGGTTGCAAATTATATGTAGACTGATTTTACAGATAATTATTTTGAAAATATTTTAAATATTAGGCGGATGTTAATAAGTGACTAACCTAGGAGGAAAAATTATATGAATATGGTAAATACTATGATTGCTTTGGATATTATGTGGAAGGGTATGCTTGGAATTTTTGTAGTAATAGTTGTTATTATGTTGTCTGTTTTGTTTCTTTCAAAGATAACAAAAGAAAAGACTGATAAAAAAAATGATGTTGCAGATAATAAATAGTTTTTTTTAAAAGGAATACTGTTATGATGGCTAAGCTAATTCGAAAGGAACGACAATTGATGAATACAGTTTTGAAAGTTCTGATTTCGATAATTTTAACATTTCAGTGTTTTGTGTTAACTGTCCAGGCAGAAACAGTCTCAGAAGATATAACGACGGCTGAGGAGAAAGACATTCCTTGTTATATGGTGGACTTTTCAACGAATGCTAATAGTAATCAGGTTTCGGAGGATGTTCTTAATTCTGATCTCGTTCAAAGTTATAATTGGAATAACACATATATATACTTTGGAAGCTATGAACAGGATAATGATGTGCTGACGAAAGAAGAACCGATATTGTGGCGTGTGATTAATAGGGAAGACAATTCATTAATCTTAGTATCGGATAAGGCACTTGATATGAAACCATTCCACAAGGAGAATGAGGCTGTTTCCTGGGAAGATTGTTCGTTACGTGCATGGTTGAATGGATATGAGGATAATCCGTGGAAAGATAGTTTTTTATATAATGCTTTTAATAAGGAGGAGCAGGCATATTTACAAAAGGATGCATTAGGTGATTGTGTTTCGCTCCTCTCAATTGAAGATATTAATCTATATACAAAGGGTGAGAGCCGAATTTCTATTAATACAGAATATACTCGTAAATTAGGGGCAATAGATTATAACGGATATAGTTTATGGTGGACTAGGCCATTAACGGGAAAAGCAAACAAAGTATCGTTATGTGGTTGTGATGTGGATAATGTCGGCATGCAGGTAAACCAGACAAATTATGCGGTTCGACCTGTAATAAGAATAGACTTATCCGAGGTACTTTTTGTATCAGCGGTAGAAAAAGGAAAGGCTTTATATGTTCCCGATAGTGAGATGGTAATCGTAGACCGCAATATCGAAAACATTTACAAATTGACACTCAGAGGAGACGCTCAGACACTAGAGGTTGATGTGCCAGAAGAGATGGAAGTTGAGCAGGGACAGGTGATTACGCTTCCCTATAGCAAAGCTTCAACGGGATATCACAATTATATATCGGCCATTATTACTTTTGATAATAAAAAAGAAAATGTGGGAGATAATATTGCTTATTATGGAAAGCTGCAACAAGGGCGTGCGGAGGAGGGAGTGTTCTCAGTGCGTATTCCAACAGATATAAGCGCTGGTGAGTATCAGTTGAAATTATTTATGGAAGAGTGTCAAGCGAAGGAAGAACAGGATTATGGTAGCGATTTTCAAATTGTAAAAATAACCGTTCCAAAATATACAGGTGGTTTTACAATACAGGAAGTGGAACCACAAACATATACGGGAGAAGAAATAAGACCAGAAGTTATTGTGACAGACAATAATGGACGTGTTGTGGATCCTTTAGAATATGAAGTTTCATATAATAATAATATTGATGCAGGGCTAGCCGAAATCACGGTATCTAGTAATGAATTAAACTATGATAAAATTTGTAATACAACAAAGACATTTCCTATAACAGGGAAGATAATGCCTGTTATACTGACATGTAATGCACAGGGAGGCGACAGAGTATACGCGGGACAGGATTTTCATCTAATTGCACGCATTGAAATGCAAGAGGGCGAAGAGGCTGCAACAGGCGGCTTGATGGAATTCTATATGAATGGGGTACTTTTAAATAAAGAAGGTGCACCTGTAGATTATGGATTTGCAATATATGAAATAGCAGGACCACAATTAGAAGAGTATGGGACTAAAACGTTTTATGCGAAATATGTTCCGGCTGCAACTGATATTTATGGAGAAAATGTATCAGAGGAAATAGTTGTTAATTATAAAGAAAACCAAAGTGAAGATCAAAAAAGAACATATCTGCTGATGGGAATAGGTGGTAGTGTACTATCTATGCTGGTGATACTTTTGATAATAATGATACCGAAAAAAGGGCTGAAGAAAAGGCAAGAAGGATAAGTTTGCTGGATGACTTGAGACAGCATCTATATTTTAAAAAGTCAAATGTGACAAAATAGAATATGATTCGTATATATTTACGATATCAAAAATCTTTAGGAGGAAGAATGTATCGATTGGCAATCGTCGTACCCTGTTATAATGAGGAACCAGTAATTAAAGAAACAATAAAGCAGTTATCTGAAATTATTCAGACAATGATTATGAAGGACAAGATTACGAAAGATAGTTTCATTCTTCCGGTAAGTGATGGTAGTAAGGATGATACTTGGAGATTAATCGAACAGGCATATCATGAGAACCCATATGTATATGGGATAAAGCTTGCAGAGAATGTGGGACATCAAAATGCTTTGGTTGCGGGATTATTGGCAGCAAAGGATTTGGCTGATATATGCATTTCTATTGATGCAGATTTGCAGGACGATGTTAGTGTGATTGAGGAAATGGTAAATCAGTATGCGAGCGGACATGATATTGTATATGGCGTGCGTAGCGCGCGAAAGAAGGATACCATTTTTAAGCGAGTAACAGCAGAAGGTTTTTATAAGGTGATGCGTTTTATGGGTATTAAAAGCGTATATAACCATGCAGACTATCGATTAATGAGTAAACGAGCAATTGAACAGCTTGCAAAGTATAAAGAGAGAAATCTGTTTCTTAGAGGTATTATTCCATTAATTGGATATGAGACAGCATGTGTATATTATGAGAGAAAAGAGCGCTTTGCAGGAGAGTCAAAATATCCGTTGCGAAAAATGGTGGGTTTTGCATTTGACGGAATTACATCTTTCAGTATTAAGCCAATGCTATTTATATTGGGAATCGGATTGATTATGATAGTGCTAAGTATTTTAGCAGCCGTATATGCTTTAATTTCTTATACATCTGGCAATGTGGTAGGAGGATGGACATCTATTATGCTATCATTATGGTTTATCGGGGGTGTCGTACTATTTTCGCTAGGTTTAATTGGACAATACATCGGAAAGATTTACATTGAAGTAAAAGAAAGACCAAGGTATAACATTGAAACATTTTTAAAACATGAGGATTAGTAATGAGTCAGCAAGAGGAATCTAAGGTTGTAGGTGGTCTTAATTTCTTAATTAAGATTCATAAGCGGTTTTGTGAACTGCGAGAAAAACTGAACAAGAAAATGGAAAGCAAGTATTCTCCGGGTCTAATTGCATTAGTGGTAATGTGTTTTTCTCTAGTACTGCTAATTCTAATGCTATTTGTGCCCAATTATCTTGGAGTAGCAGATGACGGTTCTATATCTAAGATAATGAATGGTGCAGGAGTCAGTTATTTGCAGAGTGATATAGATGAAATTTACAACAATTATTTTGTGAAAGTCTATTCTAATGTGTTGACAGATTATCAGAAAGCAAGTGGAAATTTGTCAAGTCACATTTTGATTGTTCGTGCAGCAGTTGCATTAGACAATTTGATAACACGTGATAAATATTTTGATATTCGTTTTTTAGGACTGATATATGGAATATTGTATGCCCCTGCATTATGGTTATTAGTCAGACAGGCATGTGCGCGAGTAAAAAAATTCTCCGAGGGGGTTGTGATTGGTGCCTTTGGAGTTTTTATTTTTGCTGATGTCTCTTATATCACATACTTTAACTCATTTTACCCGGAGGCATTGTGGTTTATTATATTCTTGTATTGTACAGGTGCGGGGCTGGCATTTCAGGAACAAAACTCAGCGGGTAAAGATGTGGCTTTACTTAGCTTACTAATGTTTTCAGGTTTGATTTTAATATCATCCAGGCAGCAAAGTGCTGTGATTGGCATTATATTAGCCGTATATATATTAAAGCTAATGTTTATCAGAAGGCATTGGTTATGGGTCGCTTTGTGTATTATAATGTCAACCTTTTTGACATTTGCGTCGTTACTTTGCATGCTGAAACTTGAAAGCGATTTTGATGAAAGAAGTAAATTCCATGCTATGACAAGAGGTGTGCTGTTTCAGTCAAGTAACCCTGCAGATACGCTTGAAGAATTTGGAATTGAATCTTCCTATGAGATGCTAACGGATGCATCTTCCTATGATTTTCTTCCATTCGTACAAGCTGAGAATGTAGATGTTTTAGAGGATGGCTTTTATCAAAAATATACCATTCAGGATATTGCAGTTTATTATGTCAGACACCCAGGGAAAATGTTAGCTATGCTTGATGTTGCTGTAAAAGCCTCTTTTTCAATTAGGAGAAGCTATTGTGGTAATTATGAAATTAGTGTTGGTTTACCAGAAAAAGCAAAGAGTTTGTTTTGGTCTGGCTGGAGTACATTTAAGAGTCAATCTGCCCCAAAAACAGTAGGGTATTTAATTCTTCTTGTTGTTGGAATTGTTTTGTTATATGGAAAGTCCTATAATCTGCGACCGGAGAAGAATAGGAGAAGCACAGTTATTCTGGATACATTGATTGTTGTTTTATTTGTATGTTTATCACAAGCTATTATTGCTATTGTGAACAGCGGAGACGCTGAATTAACACAGCACTGTTTCTTAATGGGCATGGGTATTGATATAATATCTTATTTTGTTTTGGCAGAAGTACTACATAAACTAAATATTTTATAAAAGAGAGATGAGGTAATAGCTATGGTTGAAAAGCGGGCTACAGGATACTTGTTTCAAGATGTCGGTATATTTTTATTGTTGGGCACGATATTAGCAAGTGCACTTGCTGTTGTAAATGCAGATAAAGGAATGTTGATGGAAAGTACCATCATGATGTTGGCACTTTTTGTAGCAATTCTCTTTGCTGCCTTTAAAATGAATGGAATTGCAATTATCGTGGCGGGATTTCAGATACTGGCATATTCAGCATATAAGTTGTTTGTACTATATGCTTATGGTGTAAGTATTGAATGGATTTGCTATGTATGGATTATATTACCAATTGCCGCCGTTGCTTCAATGATTATGTTTGTAAGTGGAAGTCATCGTACAGAGACGGAAAATGATATTTTAAAAGAGCAGGTTGAAGAACTTGTTATGGTCAATGCATTAACAGGTTTGTATAATCTTAGAAGTTTGTATAACGATATGAAAAAACAAACTGCATATACAGATAGAAATCATTTGCCACTGTCCTTGATGATTGTCAAGCTAAGATATGAGCCGGAATTAAAAAAGATATTATCAAGATCACATTATGAGACATTAATTCAAAAGCTATCGGTTTTAGTTACTGATGCAGTAAGGGTCGAAGATAGAATCTATTCGATTGATAACAATGGTTCTATTGCAGTTCTTCTGACCTGTGATAAAAAAGGGACACAGTTTGTAGCAAGTAGAATCAAGGCTGCTGTAAGTAGCAGAGAGTCATTTGCGGGAATTACGGAAGAAGCAATCAAGGTAGATGTTAAAGTAGCAACCATGCAATATAATAAAGAAGAGTTTGGCGATGATGTTATTCAATTTAAACAGAGGGTAGAAAATGAACTTCAATATGATGTTTAAATACAGTATGTTATGTATTGCTGTATCAGGAATAATATTGTGCACTTTTGCAAAACCTGTTTTTGCTGCGGAAGATGCAGTGGTGTTAGAAGGTGCGAATATGGAAATACCGGAGGGAGATATTCTGGTGGTTTATTCTGATGCCGCATCAGAAGCAGAAGTGGAGGCAGTATCAGATATTGTTGAAGTATTAACCTATCAGGCATTTCAGGTTTCTTTTGGTAAAGCATCGGAATGTACAAATGCCTTACAGCGTTTTAAATATATCATTTGTTATGATATTGATAAAAGTCAGCCGGCATTTTTACAGGCAATTATGGAGAGAAAAGAAGCGGGAGCCAAAATTATGATTATTGGCAATTCTTTCATGAAAAGCTATATGGATATGCAAAATAAGCAGGATAACTATGTGATGGATGATAAGAAAGTGGGGAAAATCACATACTACTTTGATTCACTTACAGTAAAAGAAGGATTGGTGGAGGAAAGCGAGTTTCTCTTTTTAGTAAAAGGGGTTAATAACCAGGAGGGAACACTTGAAGTAGGAACTACAAAAGGGTACGTTGTGGCAGATGTTGGAAATATAACACATATGCCAGTCAGTGATATGCAAAATAAGTTAGTAAAGGCTATATTTGCACGTGAGGTGGCTTATTGGAAATGGACATATGCTGGTGAACCACATGCATATGCACAATACATTGTCTTAAATGAAGTATATCCTTTCCAGGAACCGGAAAAACTTATGGAAGTAGTCGATCTTATGGTGGAAATGCAGGTGCCATTTGTCATTTCTGTTATGCCGGTTTATGTAAATGGAGATTATCCTGCAATGCAGCGTTTTTGTGAGATATTGCGATATGCGCAGGATAATGGTGGTACTATTATTATGCATTGCCCAATCAATCAGAAAAACGAGATAGATGCAAAACTGATGGACGAATATATTACAATGGCAATTCAGTATTATATTAACCAAGAAGTTTATCCTATGGCACTACAAGTTCCTAGTGTTTGGATGTATGACGAAAATGCAATCGAAATACTAAGTCATTTTGGGACTATTTTTACAACAAACGAGGAAGACAATCTGGTAGAATTTCCAGAAGATAAACACACAAATGAAGTCTATGCGGACGGTCACCAATGGGTGGGAGCCACGGTGGCATTAGATTATTCTGGTGTCAGTTATACAAAAACATATTCTACAGCCGTATATATAGGGATGGAAGAAGATAGTGATATTATCAGAGAGAAAATTAATGCTTGTAGGAATTCTTTTGTTCCATTGAAAAGTTTATGGGATATAGAACACAATTTCTGGACCGAGGAAGACCAAATGAGTTACGATAACAGAATTATTACGCTTAACGGAGAAAGAAAAGAAAAAAATTATCAAGCCACTGTGTATGAAGATGAATATGATTATCATAGAAATATGTTGAAGAAATTTTCGAAGGATTTAGCTGAGGAGAATAGAAAGCTTGTTATTGCAGTTGTTATTGTATCATCCATTTTTCTAATATTTTTGCTGATTGCAAGGTATAACAATAAACGTAAGTTTTTTATTAAAAAGGATAAGGAGTAATAAAATGACATTGGTAGATATATTATCTCTTTATGCAATTATTGCAATATGGGGATTAATGTTCCTAAATATATTCCTTTCTATTGGCGGTTTTATTTATATGATCAGAGTAAATAAAACAGACGGGAGAATTCCATTGGCCGAATATCCAATGGTTAGTATCATGGTGCCCGCGCATAATGAAGGTATTGTTCTTCGAAAAACAGTAGAAGCCTTATTAGCATTTGATTATCCAAAAGACAAATATGAAATTATAGTAATTAATGATAACTCAACCGACAATTCTGCGGAAGTATTGAAAAGTATTCAGGATGATAATCCGGACAGAAAATTAATAGCAATTAATACAGATAATATTGTTGGGGGCAAAGGTAAGTCTAATGCTTTGAATATTGCTTTGTCGGTTGCTTCTGGTTCAATCATTGCTATCTATGATGCAGATAATACGCCGGCACAGGATGCTTTAATTATTCTTATAGAGAATCTTATGGCAAATGACAAATTAGGTGCTGTAATTGGAAAATTTAGAACTAGAAATAGAAATGCTTCGATTTTAACACGTTTCGTGAATATAGAGACATTAGCATACCAGTGCATGAATCAGGCAGGTAGATTTTTCTTTTTCAAATTATGTACAATTCCAGGAACTAATTTTGTAATTCGCAGAAGTATTATTGATGAAATGGGCGGATGGGACACGAAAGCATTGTCGGAGGACACCGAAATCAGCTTTAGAATTTATAGAATGGGTTATTATATAAAATTCATGCCATTGGCAGTTACATGGGAACAGGAGCCACAATACCTGAAACAATGGTTTAAGCAAAGAACTCGTTGGGCCAAGGGCAATATCTATGTACTACTGAAAAATTTCAAATATGTATTTGATAAAAAAGCAGGTTCAATGAGATTAGACGTATTATATTATGGATTAGTATATGTATTGATGCTGACTTCTTTGATTTGCTCAGATGCAATATTCGTACTAGGAGTGTTAGGTTTCTTTCATAGTACGCTCGGAGGGTTTTCAACATTATTGTGGGGCATGGCAATTCTTTTGTTTGTATTAAATGTATTAATTACGCTTTCAGTGGAAAAGAATGAATTTGGTTTTCAAAGCGCGTTGCTGATTTTGTTGATGCTGTTTACTTACTCAAAGCTATGGGTTGCGGTGGTTGTCAATGCGGCATTTTTGAGTGTGCAGGATAAATTATATCATAAAGAAGTTGTTTGGGATAAAACGGAGCGAGTTGATGAATCTCTAAACCGTAAGCAGAAGAAAAAACATAACGAAGCAAAATAATGTGAAACAGAGGAAAAGGTGGTAAGGATGAAGAAGATGAAAAAAAGGATAAAAATGTTGCTTTTTGCAAGTTTGTCAGTAGTCTTATTATTGAGCGGGACAATTAATTTTGCGGCGGCTACTGAAACGGCGGAGGATTCAACCGTATCAGAATCAGCAGTAGCCAAAAGCGATGTGGAGACGGATGGTTTAATCGGTAATATTGAAGATTCTGATGTGAGTCAGGAGGAAGCGATTGTATCAGTCCTTTCAAAGAATCCTGAAGATGCTGATGAACCGAATACCGTAAAACCCATTTTAATGGATACAAAATATACGCAGGATATTACATTCCCAGAGACAACTCTACACGGCATCTTTTCAAGTACAGAAATATATTTTGATATTCCTGATTACTGGGAAACAGATTATGTATATGCAGAAATCCAATATGATGTGAGCCAATTGGTGCAAAGTATAGCGTCTTCCATGACTTTTATGATTAACGATGTGCCAATCGATTCCTGTCGGATTTCATATAAAAACGGTGATACACAGGTAGTGTATGTGGAAATACCAATGGAGTTAATCAATAAAGGTGACTATAATTCATTTGGAGTAACTGCTTATGCAAGATTGTATGACGAAGATGGTTGCCTTGACGATTTTTCCGGAGCTAATTGGTTGACGATTTCAGATGCTTCTTATATTAGGAGTGGTTATGACATAAAGTCGCATGATCACAAAATATCATATTATCCGTATCCATTTATGTCTACAACAGAGGACACTGGCAGCGGGCTTGCTATTTTGGTCTCAGATAATGCTGATAACAGCGAAGTGGCAGCAGCTATGAATCTTATGGCAGATTTGTCTACTTCAACCAAGGATAATAATAATATTCAATTTGGCTTACTGTCAGATTTACCAGCAATGGGAGCTGACAGAACAATTATAGTAGCTAATTATATGAACCTTCCAGATGAATATAAAGCAATGATTTCGGATACAAGCCGCCTTGGAGAAGGCGCTGTTGTATATTTCGCAGATGATGCAAAAGGGAATCCACTCTTATTAATCACATCGACGGATGATGACAGTTTGTTGGAAGCGGCTTATATGATTATGGATGAAGATCGTGTAAATCAGGAAAAAACCAATCAAGCATTTGTAAAAAAGGGTAGCGCTGATATTGCTATTAATTCAACAGCTTTAAGTCAAATGGTTGCTGGCAATTATACGATAAAAGATATTATTGGAAAGGGTTTAACTTATGTTGGTCCATTTCATCAGGAGCAATTAATTTACTTACCATTTTCTGAGGATTATTTCTTATCGGATGCTGGTAAAGTGACACTAAAATTTAGATATAGTGACAATCTTGACTTTACCCGCTCTTTAGCAACGGTCTTTTGGGGAGATATTCCAGTAGCAAGTAAGCGCCTGTCAAAAGAAAATGCAACAGGAGATGAATTAATATTTACGATGCCAGCAGATGTTGTTGGTACATCCGCAGGTAGTATTAAAATAGCCTTTGATTTGGAAATACAGGATATGATCTGTACACCTAGACAGGAGCAGATGCCGTGGGCCTATGTTTCTGAAGAATCTATTCTTTACTTACCAGCATCTACTGGAATTGTATTGACTTTTGACTTAAAGCCATCGCCATTTAGAACAGATGGAAAGTTTAATGATTTAATGCTCGTAATATCCGATCATCCTACAACAAAGGAGCTCAATCTGTACGCACAGATTATCGGTATGTATGGAGAAGGTGTGGATCCATATGGAACCTTCTTTGTTAAAAGATCAAGGGAGTTTTCTGTGGAAGATGCCGATTATAATATTATAACCGCAGGGAATTTTGCGGATAATAAATTAATGCAGGAATTGAATCCAAACTTATATTTCCCATATGAAAATAACGGAAAACAGTTTGCAAGTAATGAGCGATTGATATTGTCAGAAACATATGCAAAGGAAATTGCAATCTTGCAGTTACTGCAATCTCCATTTGCTGCAAACAGAGGAGTATTGGCGGTTACTGGAATTAATGAAGGAACATTTGATACTGTGACTGAATTTATGCGTGAGCAAGAGAAACGCCTCAGCCTGTCTAAAGACTGTGTTATTATTGATAAAGAATTTGAGACAAAGGCATATCAATTTATATCTGTTTTGGCAGAGGATCAGGAGCCTACTATACTAGGCGGATTAAGTGCAAACCAGCAATCGCTTATATTTACCATTGTTGCGACTTCAGTTATGCTTATGCTCTTAATTGCAGTTATTTTAGTATTAATCAGAATCAGGATGTATCATAAAAATAAAGAAGACTAAATATAGGAGACAGATAATGAAAAAAATAATGGTGGTATTTGGAACCAGACCAGAGGCTATAAAAATGTGCCCATTGGTTAAAGAACTGCGAAAACATGAAAATATCGAGACCATCGTATGTGTGACAGGACAACATCGTCAGATGTTGGAACAAGTGTTAAAAGCGTTTGAAGTGGTACCCAAGTATGATTTAGCTATTATGAAGGATAGACAGACTCTTTTTGATGTAACTACTAATGTATTACTCGGTATGAAAGAAATTCTTGAAAAAGAAAAACCAGATGTTATATTAGTGCATGGCGATACCTCTACAACATTTGCGACAAGCTTAGCAGCATTTTATCTGGAAATGCCGATTGGACATGTGGAAGCAGGACTAAGGACATATAATCTGGCGGCACCTTTTCCAGAGGAATTTAATCGTCAGGGCGTGGGAATTATTGCAAAATATCATTTTGCGCCGACTACGACAGCTAGAGATAATTTGATCAGAGAAGGCAAAAAGGCTGAAGGTATCTATGTGACGGGGAATACGGTAATAGATGCCCTGCAGACAACGATTTTTCCTTCCTACACACACCCAATTCTTGATTGGGCTAAGGGATCAAGACTCGTTATGTTAACAGCTCATAGACGGGAAAATTTAGGACGTCCGCTCTACAATATATTTGAAGGAATTAAAAGAACAATTGACGAAGTAGAAGATGTTAAGGTGATTTATCCGATTCACTTAAACCCAATTGTCCGCAAGACGGCAGAGGATGTATTTGGAGACCACCCAAGAATGAAAATGATTGAACCGTTGGACGTGTTAGATTTTCACAATTTTATGTATCGTTCTTATATGATACTTACGGATAGTGGTGGAATTCAGGAGGAAGCACCTGCACTTGGAAAGCCGGTACTTGTTATGCGCGATACAACGGAGCGTCCAGAGGGAATTGAAGCTGGTACACTAAAATTAGTAGGAACTGACGCTGATGTCATACATAAGGAGTTCTTGAGATTATTGACAGATCCAGAGGCTTATGATGAAATGAGTAGAGCATCTAATCCTTATGGAGACGGAACTGCCTGCAGACAAATTACGGAGATATTGTTAAGATGACAGCTTTATGGAAACGCATACGTTTGCTTGACAAGAATATACGTGAGGATAAAAAATTTGCGTTTGCATTTACAGTGCTTGCGGGATTTATTCTTGTTGGTGTTCTTTTTATAGGAAAAAGACCTGGTGTTGTAGATTGGGGTAATTATAATACAAATCTGCGCGCAATGGATTTAGTGTATACAGAGGAAGTACTTGAAGAGCCTGAAGATTTGTATTATACGGAAGTAATAGAAGATTTTGAATTTGAAACGTTAGATTTAAACAAAATTGTGCAAACAACACCGGGTGTCAGTCTGATTTATCCTGTTGCAATCGTATGGGTTGTCTGTACAGTTTTAGGTATTTCATTTTCCACAATGTATTTATCAATTATCTATTCTGCAATAACAATTATTTCATTTTACTATATCATGCGTGCATTATACAGATTGATAGGTTATAGAGCAGCATTCATCGGAATACTGATTCCCTTTTTGTTTTTTGGCAGTGAATTTTTGTCTTGGTTTAATTCACTTGAACTGGAAGCATGTACTTTCGTAGGATTATTTATGTTTTTAGCTGCGATACTAACATCCATAGCTGCCGAGAAGGAAACGGGCAAGTCTGTCTACTCGGTATTGTTTACAGGCTGGTTTCTTTTAAATTCTAAGGCACCATATACGATATTTATGTATATTCCTATATTGATAATCATTATTGCACTTGCTTATTATCATAGGCCAGATAAAGAAAAGCAATTTCTATATGGGGCAAAGCTTTTTGGAGTTCTTCTTTATATGGCTATTTCGGTAATAGGATTAAGTAATAGCGCAACCACTATTTCAGAGCAGGCTAATCGATATGACGCAATATATAATGGATTATTAACCGTAAGCGAAAATCCAAAAGCAGATATTGAAACATTGGGATTACCAAAAGAGTCTATTGAGGATGTCGGATTATCGTTTTATCTTGACGAAGGAGAATATGCATATTTTCCGAGAAGCGAAGTAGCAAAAGAAGAACTGTTTGCTCAAATCACTTTTTCAAAATTAGCGGTCTATTATTGCAGGCATCCACATCAATTATGGTTAATGATAGAGGAGGCTGTTTCAAAAAGTGCGGTGTATTCTGATAACCGTTTTATGTATGTAGGAGAAAGAGCAGATGAACCTCATTCTACTGTGTCAAAATTAGGATGGTGGAACGATTTGAGAAAAGCAGTATCTGCAAAGAATACTTCTATTTATTTTCTATTTTATGGGATAGCAATGATAGGCAGCTTTTTTGTTTTTTTTCGGAAGAATAATTCTTCCAGGGCAAAAATTTTAGCACTTCTATATTTCTGTTTTATCATGATTTCTTTCACACAATTAATAGCACCCTTCATAATAAAGGGTTGGGGATATATTGAAAAAGAACTTTTTTGTTATATGATGAGTACTGATTTACTTCTTATATTTGGTGGTCTTTATTTCTTCTATAAAATTTTTCTTTTATACGTGGATATACAGGAAGGCTCTTATGCTGTCCAACAAGAAATGATAGGGTATGACTATTCTGTACGAAAACAAAAAGGAAAAATTAAGTCAGTTATAGAAAGAACTATAATTAAGATAAAGAATTTTTTTAATAATAGAGTATTTGCATTTAAGTGGCGTGCAGCACTATTTTTTACAATACTTGCAGCTTTAATTATTTGGTATGTTATGTTTTCTGATCCACGTATTGGTTGTCGCAATAATGGTGATTATGGGCGGGTTATGGATTCAGTTGGCATCAGCTTTCAAACAGTTGCAGACGATGAATTGTCAGTAACTCGTATTACAGAAGAATATTATTGGGCGGATTTTAACTGGTCAGATTTTATGAATCTAAATCCTAAATTGAGTAATGTATATGTAGCATCATTGCTACGAGTATTTTGTGAACCGAGGGGAATTCCCTATAATTCATTTTATGCGGCAATTATTTATGCAGTGATATTGATTATTAGTTACTGGATTATTTTTTATAGCTTATATGGACTATTTGATAAAAGCATATATATAGTCATGTCAACAACAATACTAATTGTTTTTTTGGGGAAAATGCATTTAGGATGGATTAATTCACTTTTTGGTGAGGGTGTAATTTATGTTGGGATGGTAGCCATGATTTCATGGATACTTAGTATAATTGCCTCGCCACAGGGTAAGGGAATGTGGAAGTTCATACCTTTCTTTATTGCTGGAAGAGTCTTTTGCGGGGCAAAGGGACAGACCACAATATCATTTCCAATTGTTTTGGGGCTTGCTTTGGTTTTATATATTTATCATGTCAGAAAAGCAAAATGGATGGTTAAAATATTGGCAACAGTAGTAGTGATTGCTTTATCTGGTTTTTTAAGTATAGAGTGTGTTAGGCTATATCAGCAAAATGATACCAACAATGCGGCCATGAATGTTTGGCAGTCAATGTTTACAGGTCTTTTAGTTATTGTTGACGATCCGGTCCAAACTTTATTGGATTTTGAAATGGATCCTAATATGGTTGTAGATATCGGAAAGCATGCTTATTATGCGGATGAGGAATATTATATTGGTCCGTTGACAAAAGAGGCAGAGACGGCACTTTGGGCAAAAGTAGATACTATGAAATTACTAAAATATTATGTAATGCATCCAAAGTATTTATATAGAACATTAGAACATGCAGCTGGATCAGCTTCTTTGCGTATGCCAGACTGGCTAATATTTTTAGGACAAATTGATAATGAAGAGAATGATGAGGTAAGCAGATTTTCTTTTTGGGAAGAGTTCCGTATTTCATTTGCACCAGATCATTTTATGACTTATGTGGCTATCTATCTGATTATTATCGCCTATGTTTTTGGGAGCTTATGGAAACAGAGAAAAAAATCGGATAAACGAATGCAATTACTGAAAGTTCTCTATCTTGCTATTACTGCTATTGGCATATTACAATACCCACTAAGTGTTATTGGTAATGGTTTTACCGATAATACAAAGCAAATGTATTTATTTATTTTGTGCTTTGATTTTAGTATTGTGTTTATGGCGCTAGAAGTATACAGAAGAATTATGGAGTATGATAAAAAGAGAAAAGAGGATTTGGTATACAATGGAATTGAGAAAGAGCTGGTTTAGTTATTTAACAATAAGTATATATCTATTGGGTACTGCACTTATCCTGATTTATGGAATTATCGAGTTTGGCGGTGCATATTATTACTCAGGTTTGGCACAGGCTGGGCTGATAGTTTCTATTGGTTTGGCATGGCTTCTTTTTATAGCATTATTTAAAGTAGGGACAAAATTGCGTATAGATCGATTATTTGATGCTTCGAAAAGGCGGGGGCTGATAATAGAGGCAATCATAGTAATTTGTGTGCTGGCAATAGGAACGTGGTTGAGAATATATATTATTCAAATCATTCCAATGGATATGGAATCAGACTTTCTTTATTATTATAATATAGCAACAGCATTGGTAAATGATACATTGGCGGAAAGCGGGCAGATAGATTATTTGGCAATGTCTCCTAATGGATTTGGATATCCCTATCTTCTTTCACGCATTATGATTTTGTTTGGAACGACAAGTGACGCTGTCTGCTATGCAACAATGACTGGTGCACAGATGTTGACGACTTATTTTTGCTATAGAATAGCACGAAAATTAAATGGCAGGGTCAGCGGTCTTGCGGCATTGATCATTGTTGCTTTTTGGCCTTCTCAAATATTATATAGTGATTTTAATGGTACAGAGGCAGTATCAACCTGTTTGTTATATATGGCAATTCTGCTGTTTGTACATATCATAAATGATTTGGATGAGCATGCGAACAGACCTATTTGGACATATGTATCACATATTCTGCTGGGGGTTTTACTGGAACTGTCTGCAGCAATCAGGCCAGTTGCAACTATCTTTTTGGTCGCAGCTGTGCTTTGCCTATTGCCATCAAGAATGAAATTGAAATATAGAGATTATAATAATGTTCCTATTTGTACAAGATTTTTAGCCAGGGGTTGGATGAGAGCAGTAGTTGTACTTATAAGCTATATGATATGTACAAATGTAATCAATGCTAATATTGCTTATATTCTTGATAGGGATATAGGTAGTGGAGGCGTTACATATGGCTATAGTTTAGCAACTGGACTGAACCGTGATACACAAGGAGGATACAGCGAAGAAGTTTCGCAGATAATGAAAGATGTATATTATGAGACAGGTTCTTCTGCTGAAGCAGGAAAAGTAATGTTAGATAGAGCCATGGATACAATCAGGGATTATCCAGTGGAAGTATTGAACCTCTTCTTTGAAAAATATGATGCTCTGTGGGCAAATGATGATTATGGTGTTTCCTCCAATATTCATTCTCTGAATGCACAGGGGAAATTGACGGAGGAATGGGATAGCTGGTTAAGCGGGCAGAAGATGTTCCATAACTTCTACTATTTTACTTTTGTTGTGTTTGCTGGAATAGCAACCATTTATTTATGGAAAGAAAAATCAAATACAGCGCAGGTTCTGGTACTTTTCTTTGTGGGTGCAATTGCCTTGCATAGTTTTATAGAGGTGCAGAATAGATATCATTATTATATGCTACAGACATTTTCGATTCTGTCTGCTGTAGCGCTAGGCTATTTATATAAGAGTTGCAAAGCAAGTGTTTATGCTGTCGAAAGAGAAGATGCAAAGAAGCTTAGGAGAAAAGACAAAAAGAAGCTTCAAAATGAAAACATAGGGCAAGAAGAGTTACTGCTCTCAGATTGGATGAATCAGCCGACAGAGGAAGAATTAGAAAAAGAGGAGCAGATTGACGCAATAGCGGATGCGGCATGGAAAGAGATATATTGCGAGAGGACAAGAAGTGATTATATAGATGATGGGGTAGAAGGGGAAGTAAACCATGCTAATTTTAATATAGGAGAAGCAATTGTTGGCGGACATATTCGTGTGACTGCAACAGAGATGTCCGAAAATACCGGTGGACTCACAAAGATAGATATTCATGTAAACGAGGGAGGAATGTAAATATTGGAGCAGAAAAAATGGAGAAGGATTGAAAGAATTTTAATTGTTATATTGATTTTGCTTGCGGTTGTTGTAGTGGGTGGTATTACATTATTTGTGTATCTAGATCGTGGCGGAAAAATAGAGAGTACTGAGGAAAAGACAGAAAAAGTGGGACTTGCCGATGCAACTACTTTTTTGCCAGATTACTGTAATTTGTATGAAACCATGCCGGACGTGATGTTTTATGATAAAGAAGGGAAAGAAGTTAAAATATCTGATTTTAAAGGAAAGACATTGATTATTACATTTTGGGCGAGCTGGTGTCCAGATTGTCATGAGCAAATGGAGATTATTGACGAATGTGCAGCGATGGTGGAAGCGAAAGAAGATGCTGTATATATCCTATTAAACAAATTGGACAATGATAAGGAGACAAAAGAAAAGGCACTAACTTATCTGGATGAAAATGATATTCCACTGCAGACCTATTTTGATGATGGACTTAAGGTTTATGACGCATTGGGAATGCATAATGTACCAACAACTTTTTTTATAGACAAGGAAGGAATACTTCGCGCATGGTCAGGAAGACAGATTACGAATGCAGCAGTATTTGAAGCAATGTTAAATAACTGTATTGCAGGAAGCGAAACCGTGACAGAAGCATTTGTATTATCTGGGCTGACAGATGAAAAGGGTGGTGTTCACAGTAATTATGATAATGCTTCCATGCAGACAACGCTTGATGGTGATGTGCTGAGCGAGTCTCAGGGCGCAATGCTAGAATACGCACTGATGCGTGAAAATAAAGAATTATTTGATCATACACTTTCATATATTAAGCAGTATATGTGGAAGAACGGCATGATTGCTTGGCGGACGCAGAAAGACCAGCCCGACAAGGTGAATGCATTGATTGATGATCTTAGGATTTATGAGGCGCTGGTGAATGCCAATAAAATCTGGGGTGGCTATCAGGAGGAAATCAACAGCTATAATGCCAATTTAAAGGATTATGGAATCAGTGAGGAACACTATATTGATTTTTATGACTTTCAATATAAGGAACCAGCAAGTCGATTTACGTTATGCTATGGAGATTTGAAAGCAATGTCCTTATTAGCGGAGGAAGATGCTGTATATCAAACCGCATATGATAAAGCTTATGCGATTGTGACCGAAGGCATAATCAGTAATGATTTTCCACTTTATTATAGCTGGTATAATTATGACACAGAAAAGTACGAGAATACGGATCTGAATATGTCAGAAGCAATGGTAACACTTTTACATATGGCTGAAATCGGAGAGTTGCCAGATAAGACTGTCAAATGGATCAAAGATGAATTATTTGGTGATGGAATCAGGGCAAGATATGATGTAAGAGGGAATGTAGTAGTGGGATATGGATATGAATCTACTGCAACATATGCGTTAGTAGCCATGCTGGGAAAAGAGATCAATGATTCGGAGATGACTGGAAAAGCACTTAATAAAATGGAAAAAATGCGGATTAATAATACGGCCTACAGCTATAATGGCGCATTTGGAAATGAGGATGGCACTGGAATCAGTTCCTTTGATCAATTGATGCCAATGCTGGCTTATCAATACAGTATAAATAAGAAATAGTAGCAAATATGTTGTATAATGGGACTTAAGGATATGATATACTCATTAATATAGTAAAAAATTGATAAAACATTTGAAAGGTGGGGAACAAAAATGAATCAATATAAAATGTCAGTAGTTGTACCAGTGTACAATGAGGAAAACGGAATTGCCCCGTTTTTGGAAAGAACAGAAAAAGTGATGGAGCAATTAGGCTGTGATTATGAAATTATTTTTAGCTTAGATCCGTCTAAAGATAGAACCTATGAAGTGATAAAGGAGAATATGGAGCGAAATCAACATATTCAACTGATTACGATGAGCAGAAGATTTAGACAGGCGGCAGCCACGATGGCAGGGGTGCTGAACTGTACAGGTGACGTTTGTGTTGTAATTGATGTGGATTTACAGGATCCGCCAGAAGTTATTATTGACCTTGTGGAAAAGTGGAAGGAAGGATATGACGTTGTTTATGCACAGCGTATTGACAGGCAAGGAGAAACAAAGATACGAAAATTTATTGATGCCACTGCATATCGCGTAATTAATTATTTGTCTACTGTTGATATACCAGTGGATACGGCAGACTTCAGATTGCTTAATAGAAGAGTTATTGAGGAACTTCGTGGAATGAAAGAAAGTAACGCTTTTTTCAGAGGCATGGTTTCTTTTGTTGGATTTAAGCAGACAGCAGTCAGATATCATAGAGAAGCAAGAGAGGCAGATGATAGTAAATATAATAAACTGTGGGGAGAGTTCAGAATGGGCTTCCATGGCATCTTCTGTTTTTCGTCAAAGCCTCTTGAGTATGTTACGTTTCTTGGTGCATTTGTGACTGGAATAGGTGCGCTGATTTCAACAATCTACATATTTCAGAAAGCAATTCTTAAGAAAAAGAAAGCATTTGTATCTGGTGTAACTGCAGTCGTATGGTTTATTGGTGGTCTTCAGATATTTGTGTCAGGTCTCATGGGCGAGTATGTAACACGCATATATGATGATGTAAAAGGAAGACCTCTATTTATTATTGATGAATTTGATAAAAACCAACAGGAAAAGGAGAAATAGAATGAAGTACTTTATAACAGGTGGTGCTGGATTTATTGGTTCTAATATGGTGGATCGATTACTTTCGGAACCGGAAAATGAAGTGGTGGTATATGAAAATTTTGTAACTGGTAGAAGAGAGTTTCTAGAAGATGCATTGAAGAACGATAGATTTAGACTGGTAGAAGGAGATACACTTGATCTCCAGGCAATGACCGAAGCGATGGCTGATTGTGAGTTTGTATTTCATTTTGCAGCGAATGCAGATGTTAGAATGGGCTGTGAGCATCCAAGAAAGGACTTGGAACAAAACACGATTGCAACCTATAATGTGCTGGAGGCAATGCGTGCTAATGAAATCAAGAGAATTGGTTTTTCATCGACAGGTTCTGTATATGGTGAAGCAGAAATGATTCCAACACCTGAAGATGCACCATTTCCAATACAGACATCATTATATGGAGCATCTAAGCTAGCCTGTGAAGGCTTGATTGCTGCATATGCGGAGGGATTTGGATTTCAGGCATACATATTCAGATTTGTATCCATATTAGGCGAACGCTATACACATGGCCATGTTTTTGATTTTTATCATAGATTAGAAAAAGATCCAACAAATTTATACATACTAGGGGATGGAAAACAGAGAAAATCATATTTGTATGTGGGTGATTGTATGGAAGCAATTTTGACTGTTATCCGGAAGGCCAATGAAAAAGTAAATATTTATAATTTAGGAACAGATGAATACTGCGAAGTCAATGATTCCATAGGTTGGATTACGAACAAACTTGGGATAGAACCTACACGCAGCTATGAGGGAAGTAAGAGAGGCTGGATTGGAGATAATCCTTTTATCTATCTTGATACAAAGAAGGTTCGTTCGCTTGGCTGGAAGCCGCAATACAGTATCTCGGAAGGCATTATTAAGACGGTTGAGTATCTGAAAGCAAATCCATGGGTATTTGACCGCGAAGACTGATTACTATTTAGTGCAGGAGGAAACAGAGTATGATTATATCGCGTAGTCCGCTTAGAATTTCACTTGGTGGAGGAGGAACTGATTTACCATCTTACTACGAAGAACATGAGGGGTTTTTGATTTCAGCGGCAATTGACAAGTATGTTTATATTACATTACATCAGACTTTTGAGAAAGAAATACTGCTTAAGTATTCCAAGTTCGAGAAGGTGAAAAATGTCGATGAGATTCAACATCCTATTGTCAGAGAGGCATTGAAGATGCTGGATATCTATTCTACAAATCTTGAAATATGCTCTATGGCGGATATTCCAGCTGGAACAGGTCTGGGATCTTCAAGCAGTTTTACGACAGCGTTGCTAAAGGCATTACATGCCATGAAAGGAAATATCGTCAGTACCCGTACACTAGCAGAAGAAGCTTGTGAGATAGAAATGAATAGACTTCACGAGCCAATTGGAAAACAGGATCAATATATTGCTGCTTATGGGGGCATTACCTGTATGAATTTTCATAAAGATGGATATGTATGGGTTGACCCATTAAATGTGACAAATGAGACACTATATAATCTTGAGGATAATCTGATTCTTTATTTTACAGGATTTTCACGTTCTGCAGGCAGTATTTTGGAAGAACAGAATAAGAAGAGTAAAGAACATGATTCCGATATGATTCAGAATCTTCATTTTGTAAAAGATCTTGGTTATCAGAGTAAAGCAGCTTTTGAAAAAGGGGATCTGAATACATTTGCAGATATTATGAATATACACTGGGAGCATAAGAAAAAGCGTTCTGGTGGTATGAGTAATCCCGTCATTGATGAGTGGTATGATTTTGCAATGAAAAACGGGGCACTAGGTGGTAAAATGATTGGTGCTGGTGGTGGAGGCTTTTTAATGTTTTATGCTAACGATAAGGTTAAGCTACGTCAGGCCATGAGTAAGACCAGTATGACGGAAGTAAGATTCAGATTTGAAAAGGAAGGGTCAAAGATTCTATGATAGAGCCAAAAGATATGCAGGTTGTTGTGCTGATGGGTGGCCTCGGAACGAGGCTAAAGGAATTTACACAAGAGAGACCCAAATCACTCGTAGAGGTGGAAGGCAGACCATTTTTTGATTATCAACTAGATTTAATGATACAATGGGGCTTTTGTAAGTTTGTTTTTTTGATTGGTTATCGTGCGGATATGATAGAGGACTACTATCAAGATGGTAGTACGAGGGGCATCAGTATTCAATATTGTTATGACGGCGAGACATTACTTGGCACTGGTGGTGCAGTAAGAAGAGCCTATGATTATCTAGAGGATGATTTTATTTTAATGTACGGGGATTCTTTTATGGATATTGATTTTGAAGAGACTCTCTATCGTTATGAGAAAGGCAAGCAACAAGGAATGCAGGGTCTTATGACCGTATTGAAAAATAATAATCAATTTGACAAAAGCAATGCACATGTAGAAGACGGACAGTTAGTCTTATATGATAAACATCATCCTACTCCAAAGATGGCGTACATTGATTATGGGATCTGTTTATATGAGAAAAAGTTATTTTCAGTATATGAAAAAAATGTTAAGTTTGATGTTGCAGAAATACAAAACAGTTTATCGGTCAGTGGGAAAATGGTGGCACATGTTGTTACGAAGAGATTTTACGAGATTGGAAGTCCTACCGCTCTCGCAGAGTTCCAAAGATATGTGTGTAAACGTTTTCATGAGTATCATCCAGCTGTATTTTTGGATCGAGATGGTGTGTTAAATGAAATTGTATTTAATGAAGATACCGAGCAGATGGATTCGCCTCTGAAAATTTCAGAGTTCGTGTTATTTGATAAGGTTTCCAATGCACTTAAGATAATGAAAGAGAAGGGTTATCACATATTTGTAGTGACTAACCAGCCTGCAGCGGCAAAAGGCAAGACAACGCTTGCAAAATTGTATGATATTAACACTTATTTTGTTGAATTATTGAAAGAGCAGGGAGCAGAGGTAGATGACATTTTTATGTGCCCACATTTTACAAAAAAACTGCCTATGACCAAAGAAGAATTTCTGATTGCCGATTGTGATTGCCGAAAACCTAAACCTGGGCTCCTATTAAGGGCAAAGGAAAAGTATCGTATTAACTGGGAGGCATCCTATATGATCGGAGATTCCTATACAGATATCGCAGCAGGTAAAACAGCAGGTGTGAATACGATATTCATCGGTAATTTTAAATGTGATTCCTGTAAGCAGCTCGAGGGGAATAAACCAGACATGATATTTTCTGATATTTATTTATTTGCAAAATGGCTACCAATATATGAGGATAACGATAATAGAGCAAGATACAATTAACGATATATTTGTGCGAAGAGAAAAGGAGGAAGCAAATATGAACACAAAAAGTTATATTGAGCAGTATCTGAAAGAAACGATGGAAATAGTTGAAACAGTTTCCAAAGAGGAAATCGAGAAAGGGGTAGAAATACTCAAGGAAACAAGAACAAATGGAGGCCGCCTGTTTATATTAGGTGTTGGAGGAAGTGCAGCAAATGCCTCACATGCAGTAAATGATTTTCGAAAACTGGGTGGGATTGAGACATATGCACCAACAGATAATGTATCAGAACTAACAGCCAGAACAAATGACGAGGGATGGGAAACGACTTTTACGGAGTGGCTAAAAGTATCAAGGATCAACGAAAATGATACCATTATGGTATTATCAGTTGGCGGTGGAAGCGAGACAACTTCTTTAAATATTGTAAATGCACTGAAGCTGGGTAAAGAAAGAGGAGCAAAGGTTATCTCTATTGTATCGCGGACAGGGGGATATGCAAAGCAGGTATCGGATGCATGTGTACTGATCCCAGTGGTTGCAGAAAAGAGAATTACACCACATGCTGAAGGTTGGCAGGGCATTGTATGGCATCTGATGGTAAATGCCATAAATGAGTAGATTTAAAAAAGAAAGCACTGTAATTTTTGACAAAACATAGAAATCATGAAGCAGATGGGAGAGAAGATTATGGAATTTAAAAATTTGAAAATAAAAGTATTTGCTGATGGCGCTGATATTGATGGCATGATAGAGGAATATAAAAAAGGTTATGTAAAAGGTTTTACGACGAATCCAACTTTGATGAAAAAAGCTGGGATAAGTGATTATGTGACTTTTGCAAAAGAGGCAATCATGGCGATTCCTGATTTGCCACTTTCCCTTGAGGTGTTTGCAGATGATTTCGATACAATGGAAAAAGAAGCAAAAGTGATTTCAGCATTAGGGGATAATGTTTATGTAAAAATTCCGATTACAAATTCAAAGGGCGAATCAAGTATTTCCTTAATAAAAAAATTGTCGGCAGCAGGATTAAAATTAAATGTTACTGCTATTATGACAATGAAGCAGGTCGAAGAGACAGTAGCTGCATTTTCACCAAACACGCAAAATGTGGTATCAGTATTTGCTGGCCGGATTATGGATACCGGTGTGGATGCCATGTTACTTATGAAAGAGGTTGCGGCACTTTGCAAAACAAAGCCAGGTACAGAATCGCTTTGGGCGAGTTGTCGTGAGGTCTATAATATCATACAGGCGGATGAGTGCGGAACAGATATTGTAACTGTGACGAATGCAATACTTGCGAAACTCCCTATGCTCGGAAAGGATTTAACACAACTATCACTTGAGACGGTCCAGATGTTTGTAAATGATGGACAGAGCTTGGGATTTTCAATTATTTAATATAGATGATAAAATAATTTGATTAAGACAAAGCAAGTTGAAAGGAGGACTGTTATGGAAAAAGCAAAAAAAGTAGCGGCACCAGCAAAAAAAGTATCTTCATCTGTAAAAAAAGAGGTAGTATCAGCAAAAAAAGTAGCACCAGCAAAAAAAGAGGCAGTAGTTATAAAAGAGAGGTTCTATGTTCAATTTTTAGGTAAAGATTTTGAAAAAAATGATTTGGTCGATCGCGCAAAAGCAGCTTATAAGGAAGCAGGTAACAAGGCAGCAATCAAAAGTATTGATGTTTATGTGAAGTTTGAAGAAAGTGCTGTTTACTATGTAGTAAATGAAAAAGTCAGTGGTAGATTTGAAATATAGAAAGCAGAAGAATAGACAAGATAGGGGAGAATGTGTCAAGGCACATTCTCTATTCTTATAAAATTATTTATACTAGAAAAATGCAGCGTTGTTGTAATTGTCAGAGTATGCCGTAGGAGATGATAGAAACATGAGTACTTTTGTCAAACTTACTGATGTAAAAAAAATATACCAGATGGGCGAAGTTGAAATACGTGCAGTTGATGGTATTGATTTTGAAATTGAAAAAGGAGAATTTGTTGTAATTGTGGGGCCGTCTGGCGCAGGAAAAACAACAGTTCTCAATATGCTTGGCGGTATGGATACTTGTACGAGCGGTACCATTATTGTCGATGGAATAGATATTAGTAAATTTAAAAATAAACAATTAACTTCTTATAGAAGAGATGCAATTGGATTTGTATTTCAATTTTATAATTTGGTCCAAAATCTTACTGCTCTTGAAAATGTTGAACTGGCAATGCAAATCAGCAAAAATCCGCTAGATGCTGTTGCTGTCATGAATGATATTGGACTAGGTGAGAGAGTAGATAACTGTCCGGCACAGTTATCTGGGGGTGAGCAGCAGAGAGTTGCTATTGCACGAGCACTGGCTAAAAATCCAAAGCTGCTTTTATGCGATGAGCCAACAGGTGCACTTGATTATAATACGGGGAAAGCAATTCTAAAACTATTACAGGATACATGTAGAGAAAAGGGTATGACGGTAATTGTAATTACGCATAATTCTGCAATAGCGCCGATTGCCGACCGCATGATTAAGATTAAGAATGGAAAAGTAAGTAGTATTGTAAAAAATGATAGTCCTGTTTCTATTGATACAATAGAATGGTAAAAGGGTATGAAAAAGAAAGCACTAAGAAAAGATTTTTATATAGAAATAAAGAGAAGCTATAACCGATTTTTTTCGATTTTATTAATCGTTACACTAGGCGTGGCTTTTTTTTCAGGAGTTCGTGCAACAAAACCAGATATGCAATTATCAGCGGATGCTTTTTATGACGAAAGCAGATTGATGGATATTCGAGTATTGTCTGATTTAGGGCTGACAGATGAAGATCTAAGTTCTATTACTGCAATAAAAGGCGTAGAAGATGCAATAGCTTCTTATTCACAAGATGTTTTGTGTGATACAGAAAGTGCGCAATTGGTTGTAAAAATGATGTCTTTACAAGACAATATGAATCTAATATCTGTCAAGGAAGGCAGGATGCCTAAAAAAACAGGGGAATGTCTTGCGGATGTCGTTTTTATGAATACGACAGGATATCAGATTGGAGATGTAATTACAGTGAAAACGGGGACAGAAGATCCTCTGGAAGACACGTTAAAAGATGCAGAGTACACAATTGTAGGAACAGGAACAACTTCCTATTATTTATCTTTTGAACGTGGCAGTTCCTCTATAGGAAGTGGAGAATTGAACAGTTTTCTGATTATTACGCCATCTGATTTCACATTAGAAGCATATACAGAAATATATGTAAGAGTTAAGGATGCCTTGATATTAACCAGTTACTCAAACGAATATGATAAAAAAGTAGAAGAAGTTGTTGATAATATTGAAGCGATTTCTGATAAACGCTGTCAGCTTCGTTATAGAGAGGTTATAGAAGAATCGAATCAAAAAATAGAAGATGCAGAGAAAAAAGTGGCAGATGCAGAGCAGGAATTGGAAGATGCAAAGCAAGAATTGGATGATGGAAAACAAAAATTAGAAGAGGGAAAAGTCGAACTTGCCGATGGAAAACAGAAGCTGTCAGATAGCGAAGCAAGTGTGGTCGAGGGAGAAGAAGAGCTTTTGGACGCAAAGAAAGAACTCATCGACGCAAAGAAGGAATTAGATGATGGACGTGTGGAATTAGATGAGAATTGGGAAAAAAGTGCTGACGCAAGAATTGAGGTCATGAGTCAAAAACAAAAATTAGAAGAGGGTGAAAAGACACTTAACGAAGGGAAAAGCAAAATTGTTGTTAACGAAGCAGAGTTAAGTGAGGGAGAGAAGCAATTAGTTACACAGGAGAATACGCTCAATTCACTAAATAGTGCAATCATTAATGCATCAACTGCAGGAAATGATGCAGCAGGATTGAATGCAAAACGCGATGCATTAGTTGCAGTAGCCACCTATTTTAATCAAACTGGAATCACACAGGAAAAATTAGAGAGTATGGGAGTAGCAGCTTCACTGGCAGCATTACTCGTAAATGTAAGTGCAATCCAAACCCTACCTGATACAGAAGTGGCTACAATTAATGGACTGGTAACTGCAGATATTGGAATCATATCGGCATCTCTTTCGACCGTTTCCGTAAAAAAAGACGAAATTGCTGTAGGATGGCAAAAAATAAATTTATCCAAGAAAAAAATAGAAGAAAAAGAAGCAGAAATAAAAGAAGCATGGGATAAAATTCATACGGCAGAGTATGATATTATTTATGGAGAACAGGATTTAGCAGATGCAGAAAAAGAATGGCAGGAGGGTCTGATTGAGTATAGTGACGGACTACAAGACTATGAGGAAGGGATTCAGGACCTGACAGATGGGAAAAAGAAATTAGAAAAAGCAAAAGTGGATTTGGCTGAAGCAGAACAAAAATTAGCAGAGGCTGAATATGAATATAAAGATGGTGAAAAGAAGTATTATGAAGCAAAAGAAGAGGCAGATGTGAAACTGTCAGATGCAAAAGCAGATATTGCAGATGGCAAAAAAAAGGTAGCAGAGTTAGAGACTCCAAAGTGGCATGTGCTTGACAGAGAATATATACGGACATATGTGGAATACGGGCAAGATGCAGACAGAATAGGAGCAATAGGAGAAGTATTTCCATTCCTCTTTTTTCTGGTAGCAGCACTTGTATCTTTAACGACTATGACGCGTATGGTCGAAGAAGAAAGAACACAAATCGGTACACTCAGGGCACTTGGCTACAATAATATGAGTATTGCAGGGAAGTACTTACTATACGCTTTATTGGCAAGCTTATTAGGAAGTGGTTTAGGTCTGGTTTTAGGACAGAAAATTTTACCACCGATTATCATAAGTAGTTATGCAATTTTATATGATAATTTGCCAGTGATCATGTCTCCTCTGAATGCATGGTATTCACTCAGTTCGACTTTGGTAGCAGTATTTTGCACTACGGTTGCCACATTACTTGCATGCTACAAGGAATTTGCTGTCATGCCATCTATTTTGATGCGTCCTGTCACACCAAAGGCAGGAAAAAGAGTTTTTGTTGAACGTATTGTGTTTATATGGAAAAAATTGAATTTTACACAAAAATCAACAATACGTAATCTTATTAGATATAAAAAGAGATTTTTAATGACAGTATTTGGAATTGGCGGTTGCACAGCATTATTGCTAGTGGGGTTTGGAATTAAAGATTCAATTGTAGCAATTGGTGATCTTCAATTTGGAGAAATTCGTACTTATGATGCCGATATTGCAATAGAAGAAAAAGCTACGAATGAAGAGAAAGAACTTTTATATCATACTCTTCTAGAGGATAAGCGAGTCGCCAGCCAGATGTATGGAAAGCAGATGGCAGTAGATGCAAAAGCAAGTAATATTTTAAAAAGCGGTTATCTAATTATACCTGAGGACAATGATAAAATTTCTGATTTTATTACTTTTAGAAATAGAGTGACACATGAAAAGTATAAACTTAATGATGAGGGTGTCATTATTACAGAAAAACTAGCAACACTGCTCGTTGTTAAGGTAGGAGATTTGATTACACTTAAAGAAGATGATAGTTCCGAGGTACAGGTAGAAGTTTCAGCAATTACCGAAAACTACTTTATGCATTATATCTATATGAGTAGCAGACTTTATGAGCAGACATTTAAAAAATCAATAGAATATAGTGAAATTTTATTAAATAATGCGTCCAATGAAAAGAATTTGGAAATGCAAATGGGAACTGACTACATGGAATTAGATTCTGTAGCTGGCATTGCTTTTTATAGTGGTACGGCAGAGAGAGTTCGCAATATGCTTAAAAGCATTAATATGATTATTTATGTGCTTGTAGTATCTGCTGGTTTATTAGCATTTGTTGTGCTTTATAATCTGAACAGCATTAACGTCAATGAGCGTAAACGAGAATTGGCAACTTTAAAAGTATTAGGATTTTTTGATGGTGAAGTAAGCGCATATATGAATCGCGAAAATATTATCCTTACGATATTTGGGACAATAGCAGGAATCGTAATGGGACTGATACTGCATCGGTTTGTCATAATTACGGCTGAAATAGATATTATGATGTTTGGGCGTAATATAAATCTTATGAGTTATCTATATAGTATCATGTTGACATTTACTTTTTCAGTTATTGTAAATATTGTCATGCATTTTAAACTGCGTAGGATAAATATGATTGAATCATTAAAAAGTGTTGAATAATTAATTATAAAGCATTTGTGAAAAAAATATGAAAAAAAGAAATACTATGGAATACCGCTTGACAAAGAAAATGGCAGGTGGTATTTTATGTATAGGTGTTAGCACTCGATGAACTAGAGTGCTAACAAAGCAGGGAAGCAAAACCGCCGAAATCCCGAAAGGAAGTGGTAGAGTGGCTTTAGAACTGAAAATGCAATTGGATGAGAGAAAGAAAAATATACTTTATGCTATTATTAGGAATTATTTAGAGACAGGAGAGCCTGTTGGCTCTAGAACAATCTCTAAGTATGAAGAGTTGAATTTAAGTTCAGCAACGATTCGCAATGAAATGGCGGACCTCGAAGAACTAGGGTATATTGTGCAGCCACATACCTCAGCAGGTAGAATTCCTTCCGATAAAGGCTATCGTTTTTATGTAGATGCCATGATGGAGGATAAAGAGAGAGAAGTTGATGAAATAAAGGAAATGCTGCTAGAAAAAGCTGATAAGATGGAAAGCTTACTCAAACAGGTCGCAAAGGTTCTGGCAACAAATACAAATTATGCAACAATGATATCTGCACCACAGTATCATCATAATAAGCTAAAATTTATTCAATTGTCGAAAGTGGCTGAAAACCAAATTGTTGCGGTTATTGTTGTAGAAGGCAATATCATTAAGAATCAGATAATAGATATTGAAGATCCTTTAAATGATGAGACACTCTTAAAGCTTAATATTCTACTGAATTCAAATTTAAATGGATTAACGATCGGAGAAATAAATCTTGGAATTGTATCTAGGATGAAAGAACAAGCAGGGATACATAGTGAGTTAATCAGTAGTGTTATTGATATGGTAGCAGAAGCGATTAAAATAGATGATGATTTAGAGATTTATACAAGCGGAGCAAATAACATTTTTAAATATCCAGAATTGTCCGATCATCAAAGAGCGAGCGAGATTATTACGGCATTTGAGGAAAAGATACAGCTTACAGATTTGGTGCAGAAGACGCTTGCAAAGCAGGCGGGAGAAGGATATAAAGGGATTCAGGTATACATTGGAAGCGAAACACCAATTCAAAATATGAAAGATTGTTCAGTGGTAACAGCAACTTATGAATTGGAAGAGGGTGTGCAAGGAACGATAGGCATCATAGGACCTAAAAGAATGGATTACGATAAAGTGGTTTCTACACTTAAGTCATTAACAAATCAATTAGATACATTGTATAAGAAAGTATAGTGAAATAATATCATCAGAAAGGAGTCAGGAAAGTGCGGGATATGGAAAATGACCTCATGGAGGAAGTGGTTGAAGATACTGCAGAAGATACTACCATAAATGAAGTGAATCAAGGAGCCGAAGAACTGCTAGATAAAGAGCAAGAATGTACACAGGCAGAGGTAGAAATACAAGAAGAGGCTGAAAATGATGCAGTGGATGAAGCACAACCAGAGGAAAAAGTAAAAAAAGGGCTAAGAAAGAAAGAAAAGAAAGACAAGAAAGATGAAAAAATCGAGGAATTGATTGATCAGGTAAAGCGCCAAATGGCGGAGTTCGACAATTATAGGAAGCGTACGGAGAAAGAAAAGCAATTAATGTATGAGGTTGGTGTGAAAAGCGTGGCAGAGAAAATGCTGCCGATTGTAGACAATTTTGAACGTGGTTTGCAGACGATACCAACTGGAGATATAGGTACTCCTTTTGTAGAAGGCATAGAAATGGTTTATAAACAATTGATGACAAGTTTTGAACAAATTGGTATAAAACCAATAGAGGCAATAGGGCAGGAATTTAATCCGAATCTTCATAATGCTGTTTTGCAGGTAGAATCTGAAGAATTTGAAAGTGGAATCGTGGCTCAGGAATTGCAAAAAGGATATATGTACAGAGATTCCGTTATACGACACAGCATGGTGGGAGTCGTTCAGTAATAGGCAGATACAGAATTAGAAAAACAGAAAACAAAAACAATTTCAGGAGGATAAGAAAATGGGAAAAATAATAGGTATTGACTTAGGAACAACAAACAGCTGTGTAGCTGTTATGGAAGGTGGAAAACCTACCGTTATCGCAAATACAGAAGGAGCAAGAACAACACCATCAGTAGTTGCTTTTACTAAAACAGGAGAGAGACTTGTTGGAGAACCAGCAAAACGTCAGGCAGTTACAAACTCAGAAAAGACAATTTCTTCTATCAAAAGAGATATGGGTACAGACAAAAGAAGACAGATTGATGATAAGAAGTATTCACCACAGGAAATTTCTGCAATGATTTTGCAAAAAATGAAAGCAGATGCAGAAAGTTACTTGGGCGAGAAAGTGACAGAAGCTGTTATAACAGTTCCAGCATATTTTAATGACGCACAGCGTCAGGCAACAAAGGATGCTGGTAAGATAGCAGGTCTTGATGTAAAACGTATCATCAATGAGCCTACAGCTGCAGCACTTGCATATGGACTTGATAATGAAAAAGAACAGAAAATCATGGTATATGATTTAGGTGGTGGAACATTTGATGTATCCATTATTGAGATTGGCGAAGGTGTTATTGAAGTTCTTGCAACATCTGGTGATAATAGACTCGGTGGTGATGATTTCGATCAAAAAGTAACTGATTATATGCTGGCAGAGTTTAAGAAAAATGAGGGTGTTGATTTATCAAATGATAAAATGGCACTGCAGAGACTTAAAGAAGCAGCAGAAAAAGCAAAGAAAGAATTATCATCAGCGACTACAACAAACATTAATTTGCCATTTATTACCGCGACCTCAGAAGGTCCAAAGCATTTTGACATGAATTTAACACGTGCGAAATTTGATGAATTAACACATGATTTAGTGGAGAGAACAACGGTTCCAGTGCAGACAGCACTTAAGGATGCAGGATTGAACGCTTCAGAGCTTGGGCAAGTGTTGCTGGTAGGTGGTTCAACACGTATCCCAGCAGTACAGGATAAGGTAAAGCAGTTAACAGGTAAAGAGCCTGCTAAATCACTTAACCCAGATGAATGTGTAGCACTTGGTGCTTCTATTCAGGGAGGAAAGCTGGCAGGAGATGCTGGAGCAGGAGAAATTCTTCTATTAGATGTAACACCATTATCATTGTCTATTGAGACAATGGGAGGCGTGGCGACCAGACTAATAGAGAGAAATACAACGATTCCAACAAAGAAGAGTCAAATCTTTTCAACAGCAGCAGATAACCAGACAGCAGTTGATATCAATGTTGTACAGGGTGAAAGACAGTTTGCAAAAGACAATAAATCGCTTGGACAATTCAGACTTGATGGAATTCCTCCAGCAAGACGTGGAGTACCGCAGGTTGAAGTTACATTTGATATTGATGCAAATGGCATCGTTAATGTAACCGCAAAAGATAAGGGAACAGGAAAAGAACAGCATATTACGATTACAGCAGGTTCTAATATGTCAGATAATGATATTGATAAGGCAGTGAGAGAAGCAGCTGAGTTTGAAGCAGAGGATAAGAAGCGCAAAGAAGCAATTGATGCAAGAAATGATGCAGATTCCTTTGTATTCCAGACAGAAAAGGCACTTGAGGAAGTAGGAGATAAAATTGATGCAAATGATAAAACAGCTGTAGAAGCAGACCTTTCAGCATTAAAAGAATTACTTTCTAAGACCGAGAGTGCAGATGCAATGACAGAAGATCAGGTAATTGATATGAAAGCTGCACAGGAAAAATTAATGCAAAGTGCACAGCAATTGTTCAGCAAAGTATATGAGCAAGCAGGTGGTGCTGGAGCAGAAGGCCCTGATATGAGTGGTGCTGGAGCATCTCAGGATACAGGCTTTAACACAGATGATGTAGTTGACGGCGACTACAAAGAAGTATAAAATACAAGAGTTATTAAGAGGTGTTTGCGGGACAGGAAAATAATATTTTCTGTCCTCAAACGCTGTATTATGAAAGGTAAATATTATGGCGGAGACGAAGAGAGATTATTATGAGGTTCTTGGCATTGATAAAAATGCTGATGAAGCTACAATCAAAAAAGCATATAGAGGGTTAGCAAAAAAATATCATCCAGACATGAATCCTGGGAATGCAGAGGCAGAGAAAAAATTTAAAGAAGCATCAGAAGCATATGCAGTTCTTAGTGATGCAGATAAGAGGGCACAGTACAATCAATTCGGTCACGCAGCATTTGAAAATGGAGGATCGGGTGGTTTCGGTGGGTTTGATTTTAATAATGCAGATTTTGGTGATATATTTGGTGATATATTTGGTGATTTATTCGGCGGTGGACGCGCAAGGGAAAGAGCAAACAATGGTCCTATGAAGGGTGCCAATCTGCGCGCAAGTGTTCGTATTACATTTGAACAAGCAGTATTTGGAGTAGATAAGGAAATTGAACTTACGATTAAAGACACTTGCAATACTTGTCATGGAAGTGGTGCAAAGCCTGGTACTTCTCCTGAAACATGCGCAAAGTGTGGTGGAAAAGGACAGGTAGTATATACGACACAGTCATTATTTGGCATGATGCGAAATGTACAGACTTGCCCGGATTGTGCAGGAACTGGTAAGGTAGTAAAAGAAAAATGCTTAGATTGTCGTGGCACCGGATTTATCGCAAACCGAAAGAAAATTCAAGTGTCAATTCCGGCAGGTATTGATAATGGACAAAGTGTGCGTATCAGAGATAAGGGAGAGCCAGGTGTTAATGGAGGGCCTCGTGGAGATTTGCTCGTAGAAATAATGATTTCCAGACATCCAATTTTCCAGAGACAGGATACTAATATTTTCTCAACAGCACCAATTACATTTGCACAAGCTGCTCTTGGCGGTGATATTATGATTGATACGGTTGATGGTAAGGTTATATATGAGGTGAAGGCAGGGACAGCGACGGATACGAAGATAAGATTGAAGGGAAAAGGTGTTCCTTCATTAAGAAATAAGCAGATTCGTGGTGACCATTATGTTACCCTTGTAATACAGGTGCCGATACACATAAATGGAGAGGCAAAAGAATTATTGAAGAAATTTGATGAGGTAACGGGGGATTCACTAGGCGCGGCAGCAAAGGCAACCAGCAAAAAAGCAGAAGCGCAGGAGACGGAACAAACAGACAATGATATATTGGATGGTATGAATGATAAAAAGAAAAAAGGGTTTTGGAATAAATAACAGAAATAAGTGGTGCAGATATAAATAATGATTGTAAAACAACTCAATATTAGATATGATTAGATTGTTAGTTTTTCACTGAAACTTATGAGGTAAACAAGGAGGAAAAGATCTATGAAGATGAAGTTTGGTATTAAGGAAGTTGTTGCCATTGGTATTGGAACTGCACTTTTTGTTGTGCTTACAAATGTTCAAATTCCATTCGGAATTGTTCCCAATACTGCATTACAATCAAGAGTTGCTGTTATCACTTTTTTTGCGGCTGTTTTTGGGCCTGTTGTGGGTGGTGCCATTGGATTAATCGGACATGCTCTCGGAGATGCACTTTTTTATGGCGGTGTTTGGTGGAGCTGGGTATTTCCTGACGCAGTATTTGGTATTGTGATGGGATTATTTGTTTCAAAATACGCAATCAAAGAAGGCGGATTTGCAACAGTTAAGACGATTATTTTATTTAATATAGTACAAATCATAGGCAATGCGCTTGCATGGATTTTAGTTGCACCTGTTTTGGATATTTTAATTTATGCGGAACCAGCAGATAAGGTGTTTGTACAAGGAGCACTGGCATTTGTAGGAAACATTGTTGTGGCTGGTGTATTGGGCACACTGCTTTGTATTGCTTATTCAAAGATCGGCGCAAAATCTTCGAGTTTAAAGAAGGAAGATTAGTGTTTCATGAAACCAATTATCGAATTTAAGAACTATACATTTAAATATCGTTCACAGACAGAACCTACTCTCCGGGATATTAATCTTATGATATATCCCGGAGAAAAGGTTTTAATTGTGGGACCATCCGGGTCGGGCAAATCTACACTTGCGCACTGTATTAATGGATTGGTTCCGTTTTCATTTTCAGGTGAAAGCGAAGGCAGCCTTATTGTAAAGGATCAAGAGCCAAACAAGTTAGGCGTTTTTGGAATGTCTAAAATTGTAGGAACAGTGCTTCAGGATACTGATGGACAGTTTATTGGTCTTACAGTAGCGGAGGATATTGCTTTTGCATTGGAAAATGACATGGTAGAGCAAAATGAAATGTTTCGACGTGTCAATGAGGTAGCACAAACAGTAGATGTAAAAAAACTTTTAAAGCATGCGCCAGCAGAATTGTCAGGAGGACAAAAGCAACGGGTTTCCATGGCGGGTGTCTTAATAGATGACGTAGATATTTTAGTGTTTGATGAGCCTCTTGCTAATTTAGACCCAGCAACGGGAAAAAAAGCGATTGATTTAATTGACAAAATTCAAAAAGAAGATAAGAAAACAATTTTGATCATTGAACATCGGTTAGAAGATGTTTTATATAGAGATGTGGATCGTATTATCGTTATAGGGGAAGGACGTGTGGTAGCGGATTTAGAGCCTGACGAACTTCTGGCTGGGAATATTTTAAAAGAGCAGGGTATTCGGGAGCCATTGTACATAGCAGCACTAAAGCAGGCTGGATGTGTAATCAGACCAGAATCGAGACCGCAGCATGTTGATACGATGGATTTAAAAGACTATTCGGAGCAGGTGAGAGAATGGTTTGAAGCGTCGACTCTTCCAGCACCAAAAAAAAGTCAGGAAACAGCACTTGAGATAATGGATTTAGATTTTGCATATATTTCAGGTAATCCTATCCTGTCAAGCATTCGATTCAAAATTAAGAAAAGAGAGATGTTAAGTATAGTAGGTAAGAATGGAGCAGGGAAAACAACATTATCTAATCTGATTTGTGGTTTTATTAATCCAGACAAGGGAAGCATATTGCTTCACGGGAGAGATATTTCTGAAAAATCTATAAAAGAACGTGGTGAGATTATTGGACTTGTCATGCAAAATCCAAATCAAATGATATCAAAGCCGATGATATATGACGAGGTTGCGTTAGGACTTACTGTGCGAGGTGTTCCAGAAGAAGAAATAAAGAAACGTGTATATGATACTTTAAAAATATGCGGACTATATCCTTTTCGCAATTGGCCAATATCAGCACTTAGTTTCGGACAGAAAAAGAGAGTCACTATTGCATCAATTCTGGTTATGAATCCAGAGGTCATTATTTTGGATGAACCTACGGCTGGACAGGACTATTATCATTATACCGAAATCATGGAGTTTCTAAAGGATTTAAATAAAACATTTGGTATTACGATTATTATGATTACACATGACATGCATTTAATGCTTGAATATACAGACCGAGCGATTGTAATCGCAGATGGTGAACTGATTGCCAATGACACACCAGCTAAAATTTTAACGAATGAAGCGATTGCAGAAAAGGCTTATTTGAAAAAAACGTCTTTATATGATTTGGCATTACAATGTGGGATAGAGGATGTGTCTGGATTTGCCGAGAGATTTATTTACTGTGAACGTGAAATTAAAATGAAGACACAAGAAGAAATAGAGGAAATAGACGGAAGCAGTAATGAGAGAGGGGATGTCAATGTCTAGATTACTTACTTATGCAGAAAAAGACACGTGGATTCATAGACTGTGTGGTGTGACTAAATTAATCTTTTTTTTAGCATGGTCGGTCATTGGCATGCTTACTTATGACACGCGTGTACTGATTGTTATGCTTTTTACAAGCTTAATTATTTTCAAAGTATCTAAAACAGAGTGGAGACAGGTAGGAACTATTTTCAAATTTATACTTTTCTTTCTATGTTTGAATGTAATCACAGTGTTTTTCTTTTCTCCTCTTGAGGGTACTACTATTTATGGCGCAAGAACAGACATTGTACATTTATTTGGAAACTACTGGATTACAAAAGAGCAGATTTTCTATGAAATGAATATTGTATTAAAGTATTTTACGGTAATTCCTGTTGTACTTATGTTTATTGTAACGACAAATCCAAGTGAATTTGCTGCGAGCCTGAATCGAATCGGAATCAGTTATAAAATCGGATATGCAGTAGCAATTGCTTTACGCTATATACCAGATGTGCAAAGTGATTTTATAAAGATAAAGCATGCGCAAGAAGCGCGTGGAATAGAAATGTCTTCCAAAGCCAAATTTCATGTCAGATTAAGGAATATGGCGACCATTATTTTCCCGTTAATTTTTTCAAGTATGGAGCGAATCGATGTAGTTAGTAATGCGATGGAGCTCAGGGGATTTGGAAAATATAAGAAACGTACGTGGTATTCTGGAAAACCGCTGAAACGGAATGATTATTTTACGATAGTGTTTGTTTTACTATTTGGAAGTGTTGCTATGATAGTAACATTCTACGATGGAAGCAGATTCTATAATCCATTTAGATAGATTAATACGAGGAGCCTTTGTTTTATGCTACAAAAGCTCCCTATTTAATAGCAACTATTCTGCCAATAGTCCCTTTACTTGTAGTAATCGGGCTATTTCTTTACCTACAGCCTCAACGGCCTCATTCCCATCTAGATTTTCTTTGTTTAAACCACTATACCAGCCATCTGTCACAGCATCCCCGACTAATTCCTTTGCAAGTCCACCTACACCAGAATAACTTTTTGATATCGTAATTGTTGTAGAAGTAATTGCTACCATGACCTGATATTTTCCTGTTGTTTGAAATCTAATTGCACGCATAATACCTGAACCATTTATTTCGGGTTCGCCTAAAGGGTAGGTTCCCTCCTTCATAATTTCAAACAGTTCATCGTAAGTGAGTTTTTTATTCATTTTCACTTTGTCATACATTTTATACATCTTTTTGCTTGTATCAGCAAGTTTACTAAAAATACCCATATCTTTCTTCCTCCTATGTTTCTATTAGACTTCTCATAATAAATATTGTAACAAGAGCATCCTGGTATTGCACTAGACAAATGTCTAGTTCTAGCTTACAGATGCATTTTAAATCAAAATATGGTTAAAGAAAATGCAAACTAGACGTTTGTCTAGTGACAAGTTTTTTGATTGATGATATACTACGTTTTGCTAGTTCCGATTCGGAATAATATTATTTAGCAAAAAAAATTATTTTTTAGGAGGAAATGAATTATGAAAAAGAAGTTAATTACCATTTTAATGGTAGCGGCTATGACCGGTGTAATGATGGCAGGTTGTGGTAAAGCAGAGGAAGCTGCGCCTGTTGAAGAAGCAGTCGTAGAAGAAGTTGCAGAAGAAGTTGCAGAAGAGGAAGTTGTAGAAGAAGAAGTTGCGGAAGAGGAAGTTGTAGTTGATGAAGATGGTATCGCAGATATCACTTCTTCTATGGAAGGAGTTTGGATTGATAGCGTTGGCGATATCTACGGATTCTATGCAGATGGCTCTTTTGAAGGATATTGGGTAAATGAAGAACAAGATGTTACAGGAAGCTATTCACTTGTAACAGATGGAGATAATACCTGTCTTTCAATTCAGTTTACTGATGCGGAAGAAGTGATTTCTTACTATGTTACATTTGAAAATGAAGTAACATTAACATTAACAGGTGTAGAAGACGGAAGTGTTGTAGAACTAACACCTTATGTAGAAGAGTAATATAGCAATATTTTAACAGAGGCAGAGCATTTAGCTCTGCCTCATTTTATATTAATTCGTATTCTCTGGCAGCTTTGATTGCCATTGTTCTGCTCTTGACGTCTAGTTTTTGATATATATTTCCCAAGTGATATTTTACTGTATGCACGCTAATTGCCATTACTTCGGAAATATCCAAATTGGACATTCCGTTTTCTAGAAAATGTAATACCGACAATTCATAGCTTGAAAGAATAATTTTTTCTTTTTTCTTCATCTGTAAATAATCTGGGTATAAAAGCATTTGCTTTTCAACAGCATTTTTCAGTGCTTTTATATACGCATCAGAAGGTTTCCATTCTTTTATTAAATCCCATACTGCTGCACCTTCATCGGCAATAATTCTAATAAATCCATAACTTTTTGCTTTTTTTAGTAATGCTGAAAAAAGAGAAATATAGCTTTCATCTTGCATCCGATACAGGACAATAGATTTTAACAACATCGTTTCCATTACAATATAAGATCTGTTATAGGAAAATGCATAAGAATACATTTTATCTAACAATACAATTGCTTCCTGATATCTTAATTCTGAAATCAGAATGCGTACCTTCGTTAAATACAAGAAGCGATCACTAATTCTAAAGGCGACTACTTCATCTGGCGCTTCATTAGTCAACCATCTGGATTTTTCCAATTCCTTACCAGTATACATTTTGATTCTGACATAGAAAGCGTGAAGATTTGGAATCAAATGTTCTGCCTTCTGATTGATAAAACGTTTTTCAAGACCTGCGATTATGCGCAAGGCCTCTTCCCTTTTTCCTTGAGATAGCAATAGTCTGATGAAAACACCCTGTCCTGCAAAATACAATTCAATTGTTCCGCCTACTTCGGCCTTCGCAATTCCAGAGGAAAGCAATAAAAAAGCCTCTTTGAAAAGATTTTTTTCATAAACAGATTCACCCATACCGATATCCGGTATTCCATATCCCTGTCTTTTTAAGACATGTTCAATTGACTCTGCAAGAACACCATATAAAAGTCTGTCATGTCTTGCCCAGTTACAAAAATCTTTCCCACCATTCATAAGACTTGGCATATTGCCTGTAACACTTATTGGTTGCATTGTAAAATCACTATTTCTCATACTTGTAGCTGTATCCAAAATATACTTTACAGTCTTAATAGTGCCGCTATGCGGTAACGAAATGAGCAAATACATCCTATAACGGCAAATTGCAGAGTATTCCTCTGTTCCCTTTTTACATTCTTTGAGCATCTGCTCTAAGAGAGAGAAATACTTCTCACTTTTTTCAATATCGCAAATCAACGAATATAGCATAGACATGCCGCTGATTAAAGCAGGTGACTGCAGGATAGTATGTTCAGGCAATGCCATATAGTAGGGTGCTAATTCGTAATACTGCGCTGCACCTACCGCTTTTTCTCGTATATTGTAAATAAGGAGGTCTGCAACCTTATCAATTTCTCCAGCCTGATTATAGTGATAAACAGAATGATAGATATCATCTTTTCCTTCAAAATAAGCGCCTAGTCTCTTATTTATTGCTACTATTTCTGCTTGTGAAAGATAATGTGTTTGCCTAGCATTTAGAAACTGAACAAACAAATTAATAATCCGATATTTTCCTGGTTCCTTTTCCATAAGGAACCTTCCAATAGAACAAAGGCGAGAAAGCTGTTTGGAAATATCCTTTGTACCCACAGCTGTACACATGACTTCATTTGAAAATAAGCGCACTTCTTGTTTGATCAGAGAAAGTTTTATTATAAATAATTTGTCCTCTTCACAAAGCATTTGAAATACTTCTTTATCCAGATAAGCAAAAAAATCTGTTTTTACACGATAGATTAATTCACTATTCAGTTTTTCCCCTGCTTCAAGATAACTACACAAATTTGCAAGTAAAAGGGGGTAACCTTTTGTTAGACTGTGAATTTCTTTTATATTTTCGTACTCTGCCTCAATGCCACACTGATTCAAATACGCTGCCGTCATTTCTATAGAAAAGCGAAGTAATTCTTTCCCAAACACCTTTGCCTGTTTTGTGACAATAAAGCACTGTAGCTGTACTGGCATAGATGCACGACTTGTAATCAGAAAACAACAATGTTCGCCTGCTTTTTGTATACAGTCAGCAAGCAACTCTAAGCAATCAACATCCCCATAAAGTCTCTGCAGATTTGGAATAATATATAATATATGATTAGCTGTAGCTACCATTTTTTTTGTCAATAAAAGAAAGGTTTCCTTATCTGTAAAACTTAGTTCTTGAAATTTACCACTATAAGTACGAATCCAGTTTTGAACAGCCACAGTTTTACCAGAACCAATTGTAGCCGAAATAAATACTACTTTATATTTTCCTATTGCATAATCAATATTCTTGTTAAACTCATTATTTGGTACCAAAAAATCTGACTTCATTCTAGTAGTTGCTCCTGATCATTTATCAAATTCGATTCTAATCCATGACCTCGATGATTGCTTATAAATATTCATTTCGATTACATATCTTTAGGTTTTCAAGTACTTTTTTAATATCATTTGTTTTCGTCTTGTCGCAAATCAGAATGGCATCTTCAGTGTCAACAATAATCAAATCTTCGAGACCGATAGTGGCTATTAATTTATCACTGCCCTCAATAATACAGTTATCAGTATTGATACTGAGCACATTGCCATTAATAATGTTGCCATTTTCATTTGTTGTTCTGATACGTCCTAAGGAGAGCCAGGAACCAACATCATCCCACCCAAAGTTACCTGGAATAGTAAAGATGTTTTTCGATTTTTCCATAATCCCATAATCAATCGATATAGAAGGAAAAGTAGGGAATATCCTATTTAGCACTTCTGCTTCCATTGAAGTGCCGATGGCATCTTTGATTTCCATTAAGCTATCATAAGCATCCGGGAGCAATTGCTTAAAACGACTCAGAATAGTAGTGGCTTTCCAAAGAAACATACCACTGTTCCAAAGATATTCATCACTTGCCAAGTATTCTTTTGCGAGCTCCAAGGTTGGTTTTTCTACAAAACTATCTACTTCGAAAGCTGTTCCAATGCAAACGTCTCCCTTAAACTTAATATATCCATACCCGGTTTCTGGATAATCGGGTGCGATTCCAATTGTAACGAGGCTATTTTTTTCTTCTGCCAACTGGCTGCCTTCTCTGAGTGCTGATAAAAACATTCTATTGTATTTTATCAAATGGTCAGATGGAAGAACGATCATAATGGCATCTTCATATTTTTTTACGATATGTGCGGCACCGAGCGCTATACAGGGTGCAGTATTTCTGCCAATAGGCTCACATAGAATATTTTCTTTTGGGATATCTGGAAGTTGTTCTGCAACCAAAGGCGCATAATCCTTATTGGTAGAGATATAGATATCTTGCATATCAACAATGGGTAATATTCGTTCAACAGTTAATTGAATCATTGTTTTACCATCATCAGTGAGAGACAAAAATTGTTTTGGCATATTTCTGCGACTTTTGGGCCAAAAGCGTTCACCGCGACCGCCGGCCATAATAAGGGCTGTTTTTTTCATAAGAATATAATGTCCTCTCTGTTAAATTTTTAATCTGCTATTATTGTAACACATATGGCAGAAACTGTACAATATATGCTTGCTGATAAATCGTTGTCATGCAGTTTGTCTCGTGTTATACTATACACTATGTTAAGTAATTCACAAGGAATCGGTATATTAGCTCGCATGATAAATGCAATCGAATGATAAAGGGAGAAAGAGATGCAATATAATAAATATACACTTAAGACGTTGGCGGAAGCAGAAGATATTGTGATTAGTACATTAGCAGATGCAGGTATAGAAGGTGTAGAGATTGTAGATAAGGTACCACTTACAGAAGCAGACAAAGAATTGATGTTTGTTGATATATTGCCGGAATACGGAGAAAATGATGGCGTAGCGTACCTGAGTTTTTATTTGGAGGCGGCAACAGATGATGGAGAAGTTCTTAAAGTAGCCCAAGCTGGGCTAAAAGAACTTCGCAATTTTATGGATATAGGGGAGTGTACTATTACAAAAACACAAATGAAGGAAGAGGATTATATCAATAACTGGAAGCAATATTTTAAACAGTTTTATGTGGATGATATTCTGATTATTCCGTCATGGGAGGAAATAAAGGAAGAAGATAGCAGTAAAATGATTATACATATTGACCCAGGAACAGCTTTTGGCACAGGGATGCATGAGACAACACAACTCTGTATCAGACAACTTCGTAAATATGTTACAGAAAAGACAGTATTACTGGATGTAGGAACAGGGAGCGGAATATTATCATTATTGGCATTTAAATTTGGTGCAAAAGCAGCAATTGGAACAGATTTGGATATTTGCACAGTAGATGCCGTAAAAGATAATATGGAAGTAAATGATCTCAAGGACGCAGATTTTGAATTGTTAATCGGAAATATTATAGATGATAAAGCAACACAGGACAGAGTTGGTTATAATAAGTATGACATTGTAGTCGCAAATATACTGGCCGAGGTGTTGGTACCATTGACACCCGTTATAATGAATCAATTGAAATCAGGTGGTATTTATATAACATCTGGCATTATTGATGAAAAAGAAGAGAAGGTCGTGAATGCAGTTAAGGCAGCCGGAATGGAAATATTGGAAGTGACCTATCAAGGGGAATGGGTTTCAGTGACGGCACAAAAAAAATAGGACGGAACGATGTCTCGTTAGGAAAGAGCTATTAGAATGAAAAATGGGGAGTAAGATATGTATCAATTTTTTGTGGAAACAGAACAGATTAATGATAAGGTGATTACAATCACTGGTGCGGATGTAAATCACATAAAAAATGTGCTTCGTCTTAAAATCGGTGAGGAAATCGCTGTAAGAGATGGTGCAGATTATTTGGAATATAGATGTAGTATTGAAAAATTTGAAGAAGATAAAGTCATCTGCAGACTTCTCTTTATGAAAGAATGCGGCATTGAACTGCCTTCAAAAGTGTTTTTATTTCAAGGATTACCAAAGAATGATAAGATGGAACTGATTATTCAAAAGGCAGTTGAACTCGGCGTGTATCAAATTATTCCGCTTGCAACAAAGCGAGCTGTGGTAAAGCTGGATGCAAAAAAAGAAAGTAATAAACTTGCAAGATGGAATGCGATTGCCGAATCAGCAGCCAAACAATCCAAACGTATGATTATTCCTGAGGTCATTGGTGTGAAGACAGTTAAGGAAGCATTGGAATACTGTAAAGAGTTTGATGTAAAAATAATTCCATATGAACTTGCTGACAGTGGGGGAATGAGCATTACAAAGAGTATCATCGAAAAAATGCAGCCAAATCAGACGATTGCAATATTGATTGGTCCCGAGGGCGGTTTTGAAGAAGGAGAAGTTGCACTTGCAACCGCACACGGATTTTGCCCTATTACATTAGGGCATAGAATTCTCAGAACAGAAACGGCTGGTTTCACAGTGCTATCATGGATTATGTATCAACTAGAAATGTAAAAAGAAGGAATTGAAATGCCAGTATATTTGGATAATGCAGCAACAACAAGATGTTTTGACAGTGTAAGGGAGATCATGTCAGACGTGATGGATAAGGATTATGGCAATCCATCAAGTATGCACATAATTGGGATTGCGGCCGAAAATCGAGTTAAAAAAGCAAAGAAAATAATTGCGGATCATTTGAAGGTAAGTGAAAAAGAAATTTACTTTACTTCAGGTGGAACCGAATCAGATAATCTGGCTATTATCGGTTGCGCATTGGCAAATAAGAGGGCAGGAAAACATTTGATTACAAACCGAACAGAGCATCCTGCAGTATTGGAACCGATGAAATATCTGATGGAGCAAGGATTTGAGGTTACCTATATTGATACAGATGTGACTGGAAAAATTAATATGGAACAGTTGGAAAAGGCAGTCACAGACGAGACAATCCTCGTATCTATCATGCATGTGAATAACGAAATAGGGACAGTGCAGTCAATCGAAGAAATCGCAAAACGGATTAAAGATAAGAATCCGGCTGTTTTGTTTCATGTTGATGGTGTGCAGGGCTTTGGCAAGTGCCGGGTATATCCAAAACGGATTGGTGTTGATATGTATTCCCTGAGCGGACACAAGATACATGGTCCTAAAGGGGTTGGTGCATTGTATATAAACGAGAAAGTGAAGATTCATCCTATTCAATTTGGAGGGGGACAACAAAAAGGACTTCGATCTGGTACTGAGAATGTTCCGGGAATAGCAGGATTGGGGAAAGCTACAGAAGAATTATATACAGACTTTGATAAGAAAATTGCAAAATTATATAAACTAAAAGAAAAATTTATTTATGAATTACTTCGTTTAGAAGATGTAACAATCAATGGATTTTCGAAAAAAAGAGCTGAGGATTCAGTCATCACTGATGTTTCGGAATATCAATATTTTATGGAAGAAACGGCACCACATATCGTAAGTGCTACTTTTAGGGGAATTAGAAGTGAAGTGTTACTACATGCGTTGGAGGACAAGCAAATATATGTGTCTGCAGGATCAGCATGTGCATCCAACAAACCTGCGGTAAGTCAAACCCTTACAGCAATAGGATTGACAAAGGAGTTGTCAGAATCCACGATTCGATTCAGCTTTTCCGTAGAAACAACAGAAGAGGAACTTGAATATACGATAAAAGTACTGCAAGAGTTACTTCCAGTACTTCGTAAATTTTCCAGACATTAAGTTGAGGCGAAAAGCCTTACTTTAGAGAATGATTGATTTCCCTGAAATCGCTAATCGCTTGTTTGCCAATTTTAAAAATCTTGCGCAGATTAATAGAGTTTACGCCACCTTGTCTGGGGCGAAAACTAATAGGCAGGTATTTGACCTTTAGATTATATTTTGCATAAATAACAGATATTAAGACATTTGATAAATTAAAATCCTTTGGTATTTTCTTGATATATTTTTCCAATGTATTTTTCTTCATTAGTCTAAAAGGGGTGTTGGCATCTAAAACAGAAACATGGAAACATAACCATAGAACTGTCTTTAGAACTTTGGTCACAAGGATACGTGAAGTTCCATCCTCGCGCTTATTTCTATGTCCGATAATCATATCATACTGTTCTCTTAAATCCCAAAAAGCAAAAAATTCTTCTGGTAGTGTTTGCCCATCAGAATCAGTTTGAAAGATATAGTCAGCCCTCTGTGCAATTGCGTATTGGTAACCAAAAAGCAGGGTAGCACCATGGCCACTGTTCTCCTTTGTCAAAGGTTGAAAAGCCGGTCTGGTTTTAGCATATTCCAACATAATATCGTAAGTATTATCCTTACTACCATCATTGATAATAATCAGTTTGCTGTCATTTCCGATTTTATCCAGAACAGAATACCAGCCATCGATTACTTTAGTAATATTTTCTTCCTCATTATAGGCAGGTATTATGATATATAGTTTATCCATAGATTTCTCCTAATGCAGTTATTTTTCATTATGTCAATTATCGTAAGACTTTATGCTGATAAGTATAGCATAAAATACTGGCTGAGAAAAGACTGATTATATAGTTACTTTCCCGATTTTTTTGTTGAAACCAAGTCAAATTAAAACTGCACAATAGTTGCAACTGCCGCAAATTTGTGCTTAAATGTCTTTAGATAGGATTATTTCAGATAAAAACAATTAGCAAGGAGAAAATATGTTTACTGCATTTTTAATCAAATATGCCGAAATTGGGTTAAAGGGAAACAACAGACACTTTTTTGAAGATGCACTTATGAAACAAATCAGAATATCACTGCGGAAAGTGGAGGGAAGGTTTGATGTTACCAGAACGCAGGGCAGAGTTTATATAGAATGCTTAAGTGATTTTGATTTTCATGAGGTAGTGGAAGGATTAAAGAAAGTGTTTGGAATTACAGGTATCTGTCCAGTAGTACATGTGGAGGATAATGGATTTGAACAACTGCAAAAGGATATTATTAAATATATAGATGATGTTTATCCAGATAAAAATAAGACCTTTAAAGTAAATGCCAGAAGAGCACGTAAAGATTATCCCATGCAATCAATGGAAATCAATAGTGAGCTCGGAGGAACTATATTAGAGGCATATCCGATGATGAAGGTGGATGTACATAATCCAGATATTTTGCTCAGCGTAGAAATTCGAGAAAGAATTTATATTTATTCGGAAGTGATTCCAGGACCGGGGGGAATGCCCGTGGGGACCAACGGGAAGGCTATGCTATTGCTGTCAGGTGGAATCGATTCACCAGTAGCGGGGTATATGATAGCAAAGCGCGGGGTGAAAATCGATGCCGTTTATTTTCATGCGCCACCATATACAAGTGAAAGGGCAAAACAAAAAGTAGTTGATCTCGCAAGAGTGATATCACGTTATAGTGGTCCTGTTTATTTGCATGTTATTAATTTCACAGAAATTCAGCTTTATATTTATGAAAAATGTCCACATGAAGAGCTGACCATTATTATGAGAAGATATATGATGAAAATTGCAGAACATATTGCGAAGGAAACGGACTGTCTTGGTTTAATAACAGGAGAGAGTATCGGTCAGGTAGCGAGTCAGACGTTAAAGTCGCTTGCAGCAACAAATGAAGTATGTACGATGCCCGTATATCGACCGGTGATTGGCTTTGATAAGCAGGAGATTATTGAAATAGCGAATAAAATTGATACATTTGAAACTTCAATACTGCCGTATGAAGACTGCTGTACGATATTTGTGGCAAAGCATCCAGTTATAAAACCAAATTTGAATATTATCAAACGTTCAGAAAGAAACCTAGAAGAAAAGATTGATGAATTGCTGGCAGTTGCAATTGAGACGAAAGAGTTGATCATTGTTGAATAACCATATAGGGAAACATGAATATAAAATTCTATTTGCCATAGGAAGCCTAATTGGTATTCTTTGTTTTTTGTGTATATACGGCATTCGAATTCTTGATTTTACGTATGATGCATGGTTGATGAATGGAGATATTGATTTAAGACAGCATTATTTAGGCTGGTGTCATTATCGAATGAGTGATTGGCATTTTCCAATGGGGATGATCGATACTTTATCTTATCCTAATCGTGTCTCTGTTATTTGGACAGATTCGATACCATTATTTGCACTTTGTTTTAAAATTTTCAGAAATATATTACCGGTTACCTTTCAGTATTTTGGCTTATTTGGATTGCTTTCTTTCTTTTTGCAGGGGGGTATTGCAATTCTTTTAATCAGACGAATAACAGCTAATAAACTGATTTGCATTTTATCGGTCCCTTTTTTTACGCTTAGTTTTAATGTACTGCAAAGAATGTACTATCATACGGCACTTGGCGCGCAGTGGATCATTCTTTTGGCCTTGCTGGTCTGGTTTTATCAGGACAGGTTTAAAAACATGGTTACAAAAGGTATTGCATGGTCAGGTATAGGTTTTTTGTGCGTTTCCATTCACTCTTATTTTGTACCAATGACAGCAATCATCATGATAGGTAGCATGGCTGACGATTGTCTAAGGAGAGAAAAAGACACAAGGAAAAAGCAGATATGGCATAATGGTGCAATTGTGATTTCGTTTTGTATGGTGGTGCTATTGACATTGTTCTTATGGGGTGCTTTTTATGAAAACACATCCCCTATAGGAGAAGGGTTAGGTACATTTGGAAGCAATCTGAACACCTTTTTTAATCCCCTATCGTATTCGGCGTTATTTGATGGCTTACCCTTGTATTACGATTTTCAGTATGAGGGATTTGGGTATCTAGGGGCAGGAATGCTTATGATGACGAGCGTTGCGATTGTTATCGCATTGATTTTATTTGTGAGAAAGAGAAAGAGTCTTTCAAGAACATTTGCAAAAAAGCATGCATCTGAAATAGTGTTCGCACTAATCGTAATCGGATTTATTATGTTGGCAGTATTGCCGATGGTTACTTTGGGAGACACGAAATGGTTTGGTGTTCCTTATCCTTCTTTTATCGATAAAATGCTTGGTGTTTTTCGCTCAAATGGCAGGTTCATATGGGTGCCAGTATATAGTATTATGCTGGGAACAATTGCATTGCATACAAGATATAGTAAGATAGAAAGAGTATCGCAAAGGAAAAATGGTGTAGTCGTCGTTTCTTTTATAGTGATATGTTTGATGATACAAATTCTGGACGTGTCAAAGATTGTAAAAGAGAAAGAAACGTATTTTGCGCAAACAACGCATCATTATCAGTCTCTATGGGATATTAGCGAAATAAACAGTATCATAGAGCCTTATCAGCACTTTGTTTTCCTGTATGATGAAAATGATATTATTATGGATACAGCTTATTATGCCTATTATCATGATATGACTCTAAATAACTATTATTTTGCAAGAAGCTATGAGGAACAAATCAATAGTACAATAGAAGAGTATTATGCTGAATTGGAACAAGGAAAAATCAGAGATGATGTAATCTATATATTTAGAGAAAATGATTTAGTACGTATCAGTGGTAGCGGGTTGCATTTATATAAGCTGGGAAATCATATGATAGGCTTTGCGGAAGAAATTACTAGTGGACTGCCTAAACAGGATTAATAGCTGAAACAAAAAAAGGACAACTGTCTATTAATTCACAAATGTCCCTTGGTTGTATGTTTTAATTATCTAAGTGATTTATATAGGATCACTTAGATGCTTTGCTGAAGCATTAGATTAAATATGTTTTAATAATAGCCAATACTTCTTCAGCGTTATCTTCTGCATGGATGTTTAAATCAATAGGTTTTGACAAATCCAGACTAAAGATGCCCATGATAGATTTAGCGTCAATCACATATCTGCCTGATACTAAATCAAAATCACAGTCGAATTTTGTAATATCATTCACAAATGATTTTACTTTGTCGATAGAATTTAAAGAAATTTGTACAGTTTTCATACTAAAAACCTCCTTTTTATTTTCTTTCACTCTATATATTAAAGGTACGGTTATTAAATGTCAATATCAAAACAACACAAAAAAGCAGGGAGTTTCTTATGGAAAAGGTAGCATTGCACAACCTTGGCTGCAAGGTAAATTCGTATGAGATAGAAGTTATGCAACAATTGCTGATAGAAAATGGGTATATCATTGTACCCTTTGCTACATATGCAGATATTTATATTGTAAATACATGTAGCGTCACTAATATTGCCGATAGAAAATCAAGGCAGATGCTTCACAAAGCAAAAAAGCAAAACCCTGCAGCAATCGTAGTTGCAATGGGATGCTATGCGCAGACAGATATAGAAGGTGCAGTTGCAGATGAGAGCATAGATTTAATTATAGGAAATAATAAAAAGGGAGACTTGATTCAAATACTACGGGAATTCGAACAGCAAAGGGTAGATCAGAAAGGAAAGCAGACACGCCGTGAAGCAAAAACCTTACAGGAAAGGACAATTCTTGAGATTGCGAATGAGAAGGAATATGAAGAATTAAAATTATCGCAGACAGCAGAGCATACAAGAGCATATATCAAGGTACAGGATGGTTGTAATCAGTTTTGTAGTTATTGCATTATTCCTTATGCCAGAGGACGTGTCAGAAGCAGAAGTATTGCAAATGTATTGGGAGAAGTCGAAGAACTTGTATCAAAAGGATATAAGGAAGTCGTTCTTACGGGCATACATCTTTGCTCATATGGAATCGATTTTGATCAAAAAACAGATTTATTAGAATTAATAAAAAGCGTAAATCAAGTAAAAGGGATTAGCAGAATCCGACTCGGTTCTTTGGAACCACGTATTATTACAGAAGAATTTGTAAAAGAACTTGTCGCTATGGAGAAAGTCTGTCCTCATTTTCATCTTTCCCTGCAAAGTGGATGCGATACAACATTAAGGAGAATGAATAGGCGCTATGATACGCAGGAATACTATGACAAGGTGAAATTAATCAGAAAATATTATGAAAAGCCAGCCTTGACAACTGATATTATCGTTGGATTTCCAGGTGAAACCCAGGAAGAGTTTTTGCAGACAGTACTATTTTTAGAAAAAGTAAATTTTTATGAGACACATATATTCAAATACTCGCGTAGAAAAGGTACAAAAGCAGATACGATGACAGACCAGATACCGGAAAAGGATAAAGCGGATAGAAGCTCAATATTAATAGATGCCGGTATTAAGAAATCGAAAGAGTTTAGAGAGAAATGGATTGGACACAATATAGAAGTGCTAGTTGAAGAAAAGCAAGTGATTATGGGAAAAACTTATCAGGTGGGTTATACAAAGGAATATGTGCGTGCAGCTGTTGCTACAGAAGAGGATTTAGCAAATCAGCTTATATGTGGGATAGGAGTAAGGATGATTACCGATGAAATCCTTGAATTTTCCCCCAATATGGAGTACTATGAAATATAATGGATAAAACTATGTACATCAGATGGAAGGATGTGAGGAAATGCAGAATTTAGGAAACACACAATATTTTAAAGTTGAAACGGAACCGGAAACCGGTGTAAAAGTAGTTTTAGCAACGGTATACGAGGCGCTTACCGAAAAAGGCTATAATCCGGTGAATCAAATCGTTGGATATATTATGTCTGGGGATCCGACATATATTACAAGTCACAATAATGCGAGAAGCCTCGTAATGAAGGTAGAACGTGATGAACTGGTAGAGGAATTATTAACAGAATATATAAAGAACAATGGATGGAAGTAGGGTTAAGCATGCGTATATTAGGCTTGGATTTTGGCTCTAAGACAGTCGGGGTTGCGATTAGCGACCCACTGCTTATAACGGCACAAGGCATGGAGATTATCCGTAGAGAATCTGAGGATAAGTTGCGCAAGACCCTTGCCAGAATAGAAGAAATAATTGCAGAATATGAGGTTGAAAGAATCGTACTGGGGTTGCCAAAGAATATGAATAACAGCATTGGTGAACGTGGTAATAAAACCATAGCATTTCAGGAGGCCTTAATACGAAGAACAGGTCTCGAGGTTGTTCTGTGGGACGAGCGTTTAACGACCGTTGCGGCAGATAGAACAATGATAGAGAGTGGAATACGGAGAGAAAATAGGGGCAAGTATGTTGACGAGATTGCTGCTATTTTCATTTTGCAAGGATATTTAGATTTATTGGGAAGAAAGGATATATGATAGATGGAAAAAGTAACATTTATGCCAAAGAATGAAGGTGGAAGTGAAGAAGCAGTAGAATTTTTTGTTTTGGAGCAGACGCGTATTAATGGTAAAAATTATATTTTGGTAACAGAATTGGAAGATGGGGATGGAGAGGCTTTCCTATTAAAAGACGTTGCTTCAGAAGCAGATAGTGAAAGCATTTATGAAATGGTGGAGAATGAGATAGAGTTGCTTGCGGTGGCAAAGGTATTTGAAGAAATCATGGAGGATATAGAATTTGAAACAGAATAGTGAAATGAAAAATTCAAAGCTAAAAATTATTCCGTTAGGCGGATTAGAACAAATAGGATTAAATATTACAGCAATTGAATATGAAGACAGCATTATCGTGATTGATTGTGGCTTGGCATTTCCAGAGGATGATATGCTGGGAATTGATATGGTAATTCCAGATGTGACCTACTTAAAGGATAATCTCAGTAAAGTGAAGGGGTTCGTCATCACACACGGACATGAAGATCATATTGGCGCATTGCCATATGTGCTTAGAGATATTAATGTTCCAATTTATGCGACGAAGCTGACAATTGCATTGATTGAGAATAAATTAAAGGAGCACAATCTTTTAAATACGACAAAGAGAAAAGTGATTAAGAGTGGACAATCCATTAATCTCGGTCAGTTTAGAATTGAGTTTATTAAGACAAATCATAGTATTGCAGATGCAGTTGCACTTGCCATTTATTCTCCAGTAGGCATTGTTGTACATACAGGAGATTTTAAGGTTGATTACACACCTGTATTTGGTGATCCTATTGATTTACAGCGTTTTGGGGAGATAGGAAAAAAAGGTGTGCTAGCTTTAATGTGTGATAGTACAAATGCAGAGAGACCTGGATTTACAAATTCTGAAAAGACAATTGGAAAAGTATTTGATAGTATTTTTGCGGAGCATAAAACCACGAGAATATTTGTCGCAACATTTGCTTCAAATATTGACAGGGTACAGCAGATTGTTGATTCTGCTTATAAAAGTGGCAGAAAAGTTGTTGTTGAGGGAAGAAGTATGGTCAATGTAATTCAGACAGCGTCTGAACTTGGCTATATCAAAATTCCTGAAGAAACATTGATTGACATTGAACAGTTGAAGAACTATCCTGATGAACAAACGGTTATCATAACGACGGGAAGTCAAGGCGAGTCCATGGCAGCTCTTAGCAGAATGGCCAGCAATATACACAAAAAGGTAACAATTAAGCCAGGAGATACGGTCATATTTAGTTCTAGTCCGATTCCGGGAAATGAGAAAGCCGTATCGAAGGTAATTAATGAGTTATCAATGAAGGGTGCGGATGTTATATTTCAAGACACACATGTATCAGGGCATGCTTGCCAGGAGGAGATTAAACTCATTTACTCGCTGGTGCAACCTAAATATGCGGTTCCTGTACATGGTGAATATAAGCATTTAAAAGCACAGACTAAGATAGCGTATGAACTTGGGATACCCAAAAAAAACATTTTCACACTAGCCAGTGGAGATGTGTTGGAGTTGAATTCTGAGGCAGCAGCGGTAACAGGGCAGGTGCACGTAGGTGCTATTTTCGTAGATGGGTTAGGCGTTGGAGATGTTGGTAATGTAGTGCTTCGCGATAGACAGCTTCTAGCGGAGGATGGTATATTAATCGTGGTCATGACACTGGAAAAGGGAACTAATCGAGTTTTGGCTGGACCGGATGTCGTATCAAGAGGTTTCGTATATGTAAAAGAATCGGACGAAATCATGGAGGAAGCAAAAGGAGTCGTAATAGATGCTTTAGAGACATTGATGGACAGGAAGGTCACTGATTGGGGAAAGATGAAAAATTCCATAAAGGATTCTCTTAGCGGTTATGTTTGGAAAAAGACAAAACGGAGACCTATGATTATGCCTATTATTATGGAAGTAGAATTGTAAAACAAGTATTTATTGATATATAAAGGAAGACGATGTATGAAAATTATAGGAAATGATTTGGAGGCTGCAGTCAAAAACCTGATTGTAGAAATAAAAAATTCAAAAACATATTTATCTTATCGAAAACAAAAAGAAAACATCAATGACGATGAAGAATTGAAATTGAAAATCGAAGAGCTACAGAGACTAAATTTTATGATGCAAAATTCTCCAGAAGGACCAAATTCACTAGAAGAGCAGGAACGTTTGGAGCAACAGTTTGAAGATTTATGTGAGGATTCTCGCGTGAATGATTTTTTTCAGGCGGAACTTGATTTTTGCAGATTGTTTCAGGATACTTTACAAAGAATAGTAAAAGACATTGATTTTGAATAAAAGCAGGGTTAGCAGGTACCATAGGAGGAAATATAGTGAAGGCAAGACAATTAACATTTTCGTTTTTCGGAACGATATTCAGGATTGCAATTATAGCTTTACTTGTACTGTTTATATATAGACTGGGAGAAAAAGCATATGATTTTGGGTATAGGGTATTTGCTGAAGAAGCCATGGAAGCGGAACCTGGAAGGGACATCGAAGTCGTAATCACACAGGGCAAGGGCGTATATGAGATCGGCAAGATGCTACAGGAAAAGGGCTTAATTCGTGATGCAAAATTATTTTATGTGCAGGAAAAGCTGTCAAGTTACAAGGGAAAAACCCAACCGGGTAATTATACTTTAAATACATCTATGCAGGCAGAAGAAATGTTAAAAACGATATCTGCTGTAGAAGAGGCTGAAGGAGCTTCCACAACAGAAGAAGCAGATGCACCAGATGAAGTGGCCGGAGATGTAACGCAAAGTCAGAATGGTGTAGAGAGTGCTGGAGAAACCGCTGAAGAAAGTCCAGAAGAGGGTGCTGCAGAGAGCCCCGAAGAGAGTGTTGAAGAGGATGTACAAGAGTGATAACAAACGAGAGAATCGTAGCATATCTTAATTCCCTTGATAAAGGGAATACTGATTTTTTAAACAAAATAGAAGAAGAAGCACTTAAGACAAGCATTCCGATTATTCGTCGCGAAACGCAGAATCTATTAAAATTGTTGCTAGAGATGCAAAAACCGCAGAAGATATTGGAAGTCGGTACAGCAATTGGATTTTCGGCGTTGTTCATGTTGGAATATGCACCAGTAGGATGTAAGATTACAACGATAGAAAAGTATGAAAAAAGAATTCCAATTGCAAAAAATTACTTTCATGCTTCAGGGAGAGAGGATTGTATTTCCTTTCTAGAAGGAGATGCAGCTGATATTTTAGAGGAATTGGCGGGAAAAAGAGAAGAGCAGGATAGCGAGACAGGCTTTGATTTTATTTTCATGGATGCTGCAAAGGGACAGTATCTTAATTTTTTCCCATATGTGCTAACCCTATTAAATCAAGGCGGATTGCTTATTTCTGATAATGTGTTGCAGGATGGCGATATCATTGAATCGCGATTTGCGATTACCAGAAGGAACAGAACGATTCATTCCCGCATGCGGGATTACTTAGATACGCTAATGAGCGAGGAGCAGCTGACAACTTCGATTCTTCCAGTAGGGGACGGCGTGACGATTAGTGTAAAGAAATGAGAGATTGTGTATGAAAAAACCAGAATTACTAATTCCAGCGGGCTCACTTGAAGTACTTATGACTGCTGTTAATTATGGAGCAGATGCTGTTTATATCGGCGGGGATGATTTTGGCCTTCGTGCAAAAGCAAAGAATTTTTCAGCAAGTGATATGCGTGCAGGAATCAAGTTTGCGCATGCACATGGTGTTAAGGTATATATTGCAGCAAATATTATAGCGCATAATGATGACCTTATGGGCGCAAAAGCATATTTTAACGAACTGAAAGAGATGAAACCAGATGCCTTGATTATTGCTGATCCTGGGATGTTTATGATTGCGAAGGAAGTATGCCCTGATATAGAGATCCATATCAGCACACAGGCAAATAATACGAATTATCTGACGTACAATTTCTGGTACCAGCAAGGAGCATCTCGTGTAGTATCAGCCAGAGAGTTATCATTGGCAGAGGTGAAAGAAATAAGAAATCATATTCCTGCAGAGATGGAGATTGAGAGTTTTATTCATGGAGCAATGTGCATTTCCTATTCAGGAAGATGTCTTCTTAGTAATTATTTTACGGGAAGAGACGCTAATCAGGGAGCATGTACGCATCCTTGCCGTTGGAAGTATGCCATCGTAGAAGAGACAAGGCCGGGTGAATATATGCCTGTTTATGAGAATGAAAGAGGTACTTTTTTATTTAATTCCAAAGATTTGTGTATGATAGAATACATTCCTGAGTTAATTGCAGCAGGAATTGATAGTTTTAAAATAGAAGGAAGAATGAAAACGGCACTTTATGTGGCGGTGGTTGCCAGAACATATCGAAAGGCTATTGATGATTATTTGGAGTCGGAAGCCTTATATAGAAAGAACATGCCCTGGTATCTGGAGGAAATAGCAAAGTGTACTTATCGCCAGTTTACAACAGGATTTTATTTTGGGAAACCAAATGAAAATACGCAGATATATGATAATAACACATATATAAAAGAATATACCTATTTAGGTGTTGTCGGAAGTGAAAACGGTGAAGGGGATTTCAGACTAGAGCAGAAAAACAAATTTTCTGTTGGCGAGGAAATTGAAATCATGAAGCCTAAGGGTGAAAATGAATTAACAAAAGTGCTTTCTATCAAGAATGAAAAAGGGGAATCGCAGGAAAGTGCACCACATCCACAGCAGATAGTGTATATAAAACTTGATAAAAGACCAGAACAATATGACTTATTACGTAAGAAAGAGGATTAAAAGATGAAGCTGCTTTCAGTTATAATTCCATGCTACAACGAAGAAAAAGCCATTCCTTATTTTTATGAAGAATTGAATAAAGAGACTGCCATATTTGCAGAGAAGTTTCCAGATGTCGTGTTTGAAATTCTTTTTGTAGATGATGGCTCCTCAGATCATACATTAGCAGTCATAAAACAGCTGCATGACAGTGATCATAGAATTCGTTATGTTTCATTTTCTCGTAATTTTGGGAAAGAAGCAGCGATTTATGCGGGATTGGAAAAGTCAAAGGGAGATTATGCAGTTTTAATGGATGCAGATTTACAGGATCCGCCAGCTTTGCTACAGGAGATGTATATAGCAATTACGGAAGAGGGATATGATTCTGCAGCGACCAGAAGAACAACGCGTAAGGGAGAACCTCCGATTCGGTCTTTTCTTGCAAGATGTTTTTACAAATTGATTAATCGAATGTCAAAAACAGAAGTTGTAGATGGCGCTAGAGACTATCGTATTATGAAAAGACAGATGATTAATGCAATTTTAGAGATGAAGGAATATAACAGATTTACAAAGGGCATCTACTCATGGGTAGGTTTTCGCACCAAGTGGATCGAATATGAAAATCAGGAACGAGTTGCAGGCGAGACAAAATGGTCATTTTGGAAATTATTTTTGTATTCACTGGAGGGTATCATAGCTTTTACAACGACACCATTATCCTTTGCAACGGCATTGGGAATTTTATTTTGTCTGGCAGCTTTTGTTCTTATCATTTTTATCATAATCAGGACATTGACACTGGGTGATCCGACAAGCGGATGGCCATCAATGGTTTGCATCATGGTGTTTATTGGTGGAATACAGTTATTCTGTATGGGTATCATAGGACAGTATCTTTCAAGGACTTATTTAGAAACAAAGCATAGACCGATTTATATAGCAAAGGAAGAAATATAAGAAGCTAATCGCTAAGATGATAAAGAGAAAGGTTGAAACAGCTATGAAATTAATCATTCAGATTCCTTGTTTAAACGAAGAGGAGACCTTAGAAATTGCACTTAATGATTTACCAAGACAGATCGAAGGAATTGACGAAATAGAATACTTGATTATAAACGACGGCAGCAGTGACAATACAGTTGAAATTGCAAAAAACTGGGGCGTAAATTATGTGGTAAACTTTAGGAGAAATAAAGGGCTTGCGAAAGGGTTTATGGCAGGAATCGATGCATGTTTGCGGAATGGTGCTGATATTATTGTCAATACAGATGCAGATAATCAGTATAACGGAGCAGATATCGAAAAACTAGTACGTCCAATTTTGGAAGAAAAAGCCGACATGGTAATAGGAGAAAGACCAATTGACAGTACAGAACATTTTTCGCCATTAAAGAAGAAGCTGCAGCATTTTGGGAGTTATGTCGTTCGTAAGGCTTCGAAAACAAATATACCAGACGCGCCTAGCGGATTCAGAGCGTATTCTAGAGATGCAGCAATGCGTCTTAATGTAACCAATAACTACACCTATACATTGGAAACTATCGTACAGGCCGGGAGAACAAGCATGGCAATCATGTCTGTTCCCATTAGAACAAATGGAGAATTAAGAGAGTCGAGGCTGTTTCACAGTATGTTTTCTTATGTAAAACGCTCAGTTTTAACAATAGGGCGCGCATATATGATGTACAGGCCTTTGACATTTTTTAGCGTACTCGGTATGATTCCATTTCTGCTAGGTACAGGTCTAGGGATAAGATTTATCATTTATCTTACTATGGGTGTCGGAAATGGTCATATTCAATCCTTGATCCTTGCAAGTACATTAATGATGCTGGGCTTTATGACTTTTGTCGTTGGACTACAGGCCGATGTGATTGCATCAAACCGTAAAATACTTGAGGATATACAGTACAGAGTACGTAAATTGCAGTATGGAGACAGAAACCAGGAAGAAGTGCAGGAGAATAAAAAATAGAATTCAAAAAAGAGACATCAAAAAATCATATAGGACTCGTTCCAGATAGGCGAGACCATAACAAATTTCAAATAGAGTATCCTGTACACGATTCGTGTGCAGATACTCTTTATTATATAGCTTCATACTGTTATGAAAGTGATGGAAGGCACGTGCCTTAGAGGACTTATATTCCTTCTTTATCGTAACGGAATGAAAATGATCATAGTATGATTTTGTCAGAACGCCTACCTTATAGCCAGAATTATACAAGCGTTTTGAGAGAATACTTTCTTCAACATACAGGAAGGTTCTTTCATCCAGACCACTGACAGTTTCAAAGGCTTTTCGACGAATACAGAAAAAGGAACCCTCTGCTACGCCGATCTCTTTTAGAGCATGCGGGGAAGCAATAAGGCGCTTTTTAATCATTCGTTTGTGAAGGTTGAACCATATTAGGAACAGGCTCTCTAGGATACCGATAAATCCAGGTAAATTCCATATATTATACCCCTGATTGACAAGACAGGAAATCAGACCAAAATCAGGATTACCCTGCAGAGCATTCATGATCTTCTCAGCCACATCATCCGTGACCATGATATCAGGATTGGCAATAAAGAGATAATCTGGTGAATATTTGTTTATAGCATACGAGACACCGAAATTATTTCCCTTTGCATAGCCGCCATTTTCTGTAGTACAAATCACGTCAATCTTGTCGCTTATCGCGGTATTCATTTTCTCAAAAGAATCATCAGTAGAACAATTATCTACTAGAATAATTTTTGAAAAGGTACTATAGTTTTCTATTTTTTTCGCTAGTGCCAGAGTATTACTTCCATCATTATAATTTAAAATAATGATAGCTGCTGATGCTGTTGTCATGTTTTGCGCCTCTTCAGTAAGGAATGAATGATAAGGTATTTATAGTGACTAAATAGATGCTAAGTAATAGTATATAATAAAGTAAAAGACAAAGCAATCCTTGCCTTACAAGGTGGCAAATGCTATAATTTTGTAGATAAGCGAAAGTTTAGGAGCAGATATCATATGAAAATTATAATGGTCGGACCAGTATATCCATTTAAATCAGGCATCTCTTATTACACAGGCCTTATGTGTAAAGGACTATCGAAAAATCATGAGGTAAAGGTTCTGTCTTATAAAATGCAGTATCCTAAAATTCTTTTTAAAGGGGAGCAAAGAGATAGTAAAGACGATGCTGTCGTGATAGAAAATGTTGAATATAGAATTCATACAGCGAATCCGCTTAATTGGATATCTTCGGCTCGTTATATAAACGCCCAGAATCCAGATCTGGTTATTTTTCAGTGGCTACACCCATATCTGGCTCCATGCTTCTGGTCGATGAGCAAGATGATTAAGAGCAGGATTTTATTTGTTTGTCATAATGTTTTCCCACACGAAAGATTTTTTTTAGATAAAAGACTTACTAAGATGACATTAAAGCAAGGCGACTTTTTTGTGACACATTCTGTATCAGACGCAGAAGATTTAAAGTCTATCGTAAAGAATCCTAATCATAAAGTGGCTGTGCATCCTGCCTATAATTTTTATAAGATAGAGAATATGAGTAAGGAAGAAGCAAGGAAGAAATTGGGGATTGCTGAAGAGGAGAAGATACTGCTGTTCTTTGGCCTCATTCGTGAATATAAAGGCTTAAAGCATCTTTTGAAGGCATTGCCGAAGGTGAGAGAAGCCGTAAAGGGCTGTAAACTGTTAGTGGTAGGAGATTTCAGAAATAGTGAGGCAGAATACAGACAAATCATCAAAGAAGAGGGAATCAGTGATATGGTTTCTGTTTTTGGTGGATATACGCCCTACTCACAGGTAGAAAAATATTTTGCAGCATGCGACTTGGTAGTACTGCCTTATGAGTCCGCGACACAAAGTGGTGTGATTCAGATCGCGTACAGTTTTCAAAAACCTGTATTAGCGACAAATGTGGGCGGCTTACCAGACGTTGTAGAGGATGAAAAGACAGGTCTGATTGTAGAGCCCTGTAATGCAGAGGCATTAGCTGATGCGATAGAGAGGTTTTTTAAAGAAAATAAAACGGAAGAATTTCGTGAGCATATTCGCAAAGAAGCAGATCGTTTTTCGTGGGATAGAATGACAGAGACGATAGAAAGCTTCATGGAATGATAGAGGAGACGAATCATATGAGATTTGTGACACTATTTCTTCATACAAAAAATGTACATTTATTGAAGGATGTCGGAATGATACCCTATCAATTGCACAAGGAATTTGAATATGATGTAAGCATTGCTACTTATGAAAATGAAAAAAATTATGCATATCTGGCAAGCGATGTGCCGGGATTGCAGTTAGCGTTTATCAAAAAGACCAGGTTCGGAAAAATACTGGACGGAATTCGATATTTAATTGCTAATAGCAGTAATATTGATGTACTTAATGTATATCATCTCAATTTAGCTTCCTTCTTTTGGCTTTTGTTTTATCGTAGGCTTCGGCGGAAAGGAAGTTTATCTTATCTTAAGCTGGATATGTCTTATAAGGGCTTGCAGGATTGTCTGGCATATAATTTAAAGGGTTGGATTAAGAGAAAAACGATAGAAATGGCAGAGGTAGTCTCAGTCGAGACAACGTTGATTCAGGCGGCGCTTCAAAAAAGATTAAAGAAGGAAATATTATATATTCCCAATGGTTTTCTGTTACCAGTTGATACTGCAAATAGTCACAGGAAAAAGGAAAATATCATACTGACGGTTGGTAATCTGGGAACATGGGAGAAAGCAACAGACACGCTGCTTATGGCATTTGCGGAATTTTGTGAGAAAATGCAAGATAGAGAAGAAGAGCAGCAGGGAGAACCCTGGATATTAAGGCTGGTAGGTCCTATTGAACAGAAATTTAATTCCTATATAGATGATTTTTATGGAAAGCACCCTGCGATCAGGAGCAGAGTAGTATTTACAGATAACATCATGGATAAGAAGCGGCTGGCTAAGGAGTATGCAAAGGCAAAAGTGTTCATATTACCGTCTAGACAAGAGAGCTTTGGGATTGTACTGACCGAAGCCATCAGCGAGGGATGTTATATTATAGCAGCCGACAGGGCGCCGGCAGGGTATGACGTAAGCGACAGGGGAAAGCAGGGTAAAATATTTGAGGCCGATAATAGAGAGCAGCTGGCAAATGTTTTTCGAGAAGTTTGCTCTGAAAAAGTAGATTGGGATAAGAGAGCAGGAGAAATCCGGCAGTTCGCAAGGGCTAACTTTTTATGGGCAACGATTATTGAGAGATTGCATGCGGCGATCCAGGGCAGGCATTAGACAATAAGCAGGTGATATGGTAAAATACCAAAGAGTTAAGATGAGGAAGTAATGATGAGCAATATGCCAGTAGTATCTGTTGTAACAGTATGTTACAATGCGGAAAAGTCCATACGGAGGGTATTGGATTCTGTGATTTCACAGACATACTCTGATTTTGAATATATCATAAAAGACGGGGCGTCTACAGACCGGACTAATGAAATAATCAATGATTATAAAGTGGCATTTGAGAAAAAAGGAATCGCACTGATTTATAAAAGTGAAAAAGACAACGGTATTTATGATGCTATGAACCAGGCAGTATCCTTATGTAGTGGTACCTGGATTAATTTTATGAATGCCGATGATAGTTTTTATGATGAAAAGGTGCTGGATACTATTTTTAATAACAGACAATATGAAAATGCGCATATCCTGTATGGAGACACGTTAGAGGTGGAGTTTGAGGAGTACTACTATTATTGCAAGAGACTTGATTTGATTGAGAAGCGTATGCCTTTTTCGCATCAGTCAGTTTTTGCAAGACGTGATGTCTTGCAGAAATATCCATTTGATTTGCAATATAAAATAGCTGCCGATTATGACTTTCTTCTGACAGCATATCAGGCCGGATTAGAATTTTTTGATGTCAATACAATCATCAGTGTGGTTGAAAAACAGGGAGTTTCCTCTCTGAGCCTATATGATAGCTTTGTACAAGCAGTTGCATTGCACAAAAATCACGGAATTGTAAATTATTCAGAAAAGCAATATAAGCACAAATTAAAATATGTGAGGTTGAAGCAATTTGGCATGGATTATTTTCCAAATTGGCTGAAGTATCTGATTCGACGATACCAGCGACTTATCAGGAAACAGCGTCGCGTGATGTGATTTGTCAAAAGTAAAAGACAGGAGGAAGGATTTATGTTAGGTAGAAAGTTAATACAGATAGGATCAGCATTATACAGAACATTCCTCTTTCCATTTGTTCGTTTGTATACAGAAAGCAAGACGCACAGTATTATGAAACAAAAATCCTATTTTAATAAGGGGACAGTATTTGAAGGACATCATTATATTGGTAAAAAGGTGTATCTTTCAAATGTACGCGTAGGATATGGTACATATATTAGTGACAGAGGTAATTTAAAAAATGTGAAGATAGGGAAGTATACCTCTATCGGGACAGATGTATCCTGCTTACTTGGAAAACACCCAACAGATACTTTCGTGGCGATGCATCCTGCATTTTATTCTTCCAATAAGGCATTATCCTATACTTATAGTAAAAGCAATTTGTTTGAGGAACATACTTTTCTGAAAGAGGACCCAAAGTATCAGATTAAAATTGGGAATGATGTGTGGATTGGTTCTTATGTTAAACTCATGGAGGGCATCACAATAGGTGATGGTGCAGTGATTGGTGCAGGCGCGCTGGTGACAAAGGATGTGGAGCCTTATGGCATCTATGTGGGTGTGCCAGCGAAAAAGATTAAGTCGCGTTTTACAAAAGAGCAGATTGCTCAACTGAAAGAATTTAAATGGTGGGAGCGCGATGAAATGTGGATACGCGAACATATTGCAGAATTTAGCAATATAGAGTTGTTTTTACGGTAGAACTTGATGGCATAGAGATTGTAATCTAAATGGAGCAGATCAAAATGAATGATATTGCAATTGTCGTAGTGGCCTATAACAGACCACATTCGCTTAGAAGAATACTGACCTCCCTTGCGGATGCTGAATATCAGGATCAGGATGTACCGCTGATTATAAGCATTGACCATGGAGATAATGCAGAAGTGCTGTCAATCGCACAGGATTTTGACTGGGAGCATGGCGAAAAACAGGTGGTCTATCAAACAGAGAATCTGGGCCTGAAAGCTCACATATTAAAGTGCGGCAACTATACTGAGGATTATGGAAATATTATTATGCTGGAGGATGATTTATATGTATCGCCGGTATTTTTTTCTTATGCGCGGGAAGCACTTGCCTTTGCCGAGGATAAGGACTATATCGGTGGAATATCTTTGTACCATCATCTTTTCAACGTACATGTGCGGGAACCTTTTCAAGCCATTGATGACGGCTATGATAACTGGTATATGCAGTTTGCCTCTTCCTGGGGACAGGCATGGTCCTTAGGTCAATGGAGAGATTTTACTTCATGGTATGAGAAAAATGCAGAAAAAGACTTAATCAGCGTAGGGAAACTGGTGCCTAAAAATGTTCTCTCATGGTCAGAGAATTCCTGGCTTAAGCATTATATCAGATATCTGATTGACACGAATAAGTATTTTCTATATCCTAAGGTTTCGCTTACGACTAATTTTTTCGATGAGGGAGCGCATGCCTCGAAAGCAGTCACGGATTTGCAAGTGCCACTGGCTCTGCAAAGAGATAAAGCGTATCATTTTAGTTCATTGGAAGAATCGGAATCAGTTTATGATGCCTTTTTTGAAAATATGAAATTGCCTGAGAAAATAAAAGAAATCATACCACAAGCAGAATTGATCGAAATTGATTTATATGGTTATAAAGAAACAAAAAAAAGGTATGTACTGTCTGGGGCAGCGAAACCCTATAAGGTTTTGGCGAGCTTCGGCTGCAAGTTCCGACCGCTGGATGCAAACATAGTATTTAAGCTGGAGGGAAATGCATTTTACCTTTATGACACTTCAAAGGTGGCAAAAATTCCGAAAAAATGTATGGCAGATAAATACCTATATTATTTTAGAGGATTGAAAGTAAAAAACATGTTTTCGGTTATGAAATACCGAATCAGGGAACGCCTGGAAAAGCATTAGAATTTTCCTGGCAGTAAGACTGGAGACGACATTATGTGTGGAATATTCGGCGTTGTAAATAAACAAATAGAAAAAGAGTTAGCATTGGTCTGTGTAAACAAGATGATTCACAGAGGCCCTGATGGCGGTGGTCTCTGGGCAGAGGGTGGTGTAACACTAGGGCACAGAAGACTGGCTATTCTGGATTTATCAGACAAGGGATCACAGCCTATGGCCTATGCAGACGGGCGGTACATGCTTGTTTATAATGGTGAAATCTATAATTTTATCGAAGTGAGAGAAGAATTGTTAAATAAGGGCTATACGTTTCAGAGTGATTCTGACTCTGAGGTGCTGATGGCAGCATATATTGAATGGGGTCCTGCGTGCCTGCCTAAATTTAATGGGATGTGGTCCTTCGCGATCTGGGACAGAGAAGAAAAAAGAATGTTTCTCAGTCGTGACAGATTTGGCATCAAGCCACTATTCTATACATTTTTAGACGAAAAGAAAAGTGCGGTGGCATTTGGCTCCGAAATGAAGGTACTAATGCCGCTCATGAAAGAAGTCAGACCAAACAGAGAGCTTGTGACAAATCCCAAAAGAACAATTTTCTATGAGGGAACAGAAGAATGCGTAATCGAGGGGATTAAGAGATTTCCGGCAGGTTCTTATGCCTATGTGGATGAAAAAGGAATCAAAATCACTACCTGGTGGAATACGCTCGACCAAATACCCGAAGTGCCAGATACTTACGAAGAACAGGTAGAAATGTTCCGTGCACTTTTTTTAGATGCCTGTAAGCTTCGCATGAGAAGCGATGTTACGATCGGAACGGCTCTTTCAGGTGGATTGGATTCTTCTGCAACCATATGCGCCATGGCGCATCTCGCAAAGAATAGTACAGATATCCGTATGAATGAGGATTGGCAGCATGCCTATGTAGCAACTTTTCCTGGGACTACAATGGATGAAAGCATGTATGCAAAAAAAGTGACGGATTATCTCGGGATACAAAGTACCTTTGTGGAAATCGATCCCACAAAGAGTATCGATAAATTAGAGGATTATATTTATCTGTTTGAGGATGTTTATCTGACCAGTCCGATCCCAATGATGATGCTTTATCGAGCGCTAAGGGATGACGGAACACTGGTTACGATAGATGGACACGGTGCGGATGAATTATTTGGTGGCTACACGTTTGATTTTATAAATGCACTGAAAGATGCCGGTATTCATAAAAAGGATATTAATACGGTTTTGACAGCATATATTGATAGCTTTCCCAAGGATGCTTCTAATATGGCACTGGCAAGTACATCGAGGATAAAGACTTTCTTAAATTATTACAGACGTGATTTCATGAAAAAGACAATTCGCAGGGAACAGATTTATATACCGCGGGCGGCAGAACACGAGAATTATAAGAAGCTGGATGTATTGAACAAGATATTGTATGCCTCTTCTCATGAGACGATACTGCCTACCTTACTGCGGAATTACGACAGATATAGTATGGCAAACGGCATCGAGATTCGTATGCCATTTATGGACTACAGACTCGTATGTATGGCATTTGCTCTAAACTGGAAGTCAAAGCTGCATGGCGGTTATTCTAAATCAATTATACGGGATGCTATGGCACCGTTCATGCCAAAGGATATCGCATACAGAAAAACAAAAATTGGCTTTAACACGCCAATCGTGGAGTGGATGCAAGGCCCGCTGCAAGAATATTTTGAAGATACCATATCATCGGCAGCATTTTTAAATTGTGATTTGATTCATCCACAGAATGTGAAAAAACAGGTCGAACAGGTAATTCATAATAAAAATGCAACATTTGCTATGGGAGAGAGTGCATGGAGCGCATTATATCCATTCTTATGGCAGCAGGCGATGCTTAAGTCAAACAGATAGACAGTGCAAGGAGATATCACATGGGAATTGGTACAAAACTAAATTACATTTTTAATAGGAAACAGAAAATACAATCGATTTTTCTCTTTATTGCCCTTTTTTTAGGTGCACTGATGGAGCTGGTAGGAGTATCTTTTATTACACAGCTGGCTTCCCTGATTACGGATTCAAATAAAATACATTCGAACAAATATATGAAAGCAATCTATGAAAAGTTTCATATACAGTCAGATAGAGAATTCCTTTTATATATAGTCGTCGCTTTAATCGTCGTTTATGTTGTAAAAAATGCATATTTACTCTGGATCAATTATGTGCAGTATACATTTATTTATAATAACCAGTTAAAGCTGTCAGGGAGACTGATCGACTGTTATTTGAAAAAACCATACACCTATCATTTAGACAAAAATTCTGCGGAAATGGTCCGTAATGTCATGCTTGATGCAGAACGACTGTTCCAAATGCTGCTAAGTGTATTTTTACTTTTTTCAGAACTACTCATATCGTTTTTGTTATGTGTTTATTTATTGATTGTAGACCCTTTTATTACACTTTCAGTTGTAATCATTTTAGGCTTTTTCACTGCTATTTATCTTTTCCTTTTTAGAAATAAGGCACGTGAGTATGGGAAGATCAATCAGATTTATGATGGGAAGATGCACCAATCGATCAATCAGGCGCTTGGGGCAGTAAAGGATATCAAAATACTGCATCGGGAAAAATATTTCGTAGATGTCTTTGTAGGATGTGGCAAAAAGAAAATGCGTGCTGTCAGAAATAATAACATATTAGGACAGGCACCAAAATTTGTTATTGAAACTATTTGTATTGGCGCACTTCTTTTGGTGATGATGTGGAAGCTATATCATGGAGCAGATATGAAAAGCATGGTTCCTGAGCTGGCGGCATTTGCAGTAGCAGCATTTAAGCTCCTACCCTCAGTCAGTAAGGTAAATAATTATATTAATCTGATTCTCTTTTTAAAACCATCAGTGGATCTGATTTACAGAGATATTAAAGAAACAGAAGATATGGTTAATTACGAAATCAGAGATGCCGCACAAGCAGAGGAAGTATATCATGACAATCATCCAGATGGGATACAGGTATCACATGTATCTTATCGCTATCCGCATACAGACAGAGATGTGGTAAAAGATGTTTCTTTTAAAATACCACTGGGTGCAGCAGTAGGCTTGATTGGGCCCTCTGGCGCAGGGAAGTCAACGCTGGCAGATATCATACTGGGGATCTTAACACCTACCGAAGGAGTCGTACAGTATGGAGAAATGAATGTACATGAGCATCCTCTTAAGTGGTCAAAAAAGCTGGCATACATCCCACAGGCTATTTTTCTGGCAGATGAGAGCATCCGCAATAATGTTGCGTTTGGAATTGATGATAAGGATATAGACGAGAATAAGGTATGGGCATCGCTAGAAGAAGCACAATTAAAAGAATTTGTGCAAAATCTGCCAGAAGGCCTGAATACCGTAACGGGTGAGCGAGGAGTCCGATTATCAGGCGGACAGCGACAAAGAATCGGAATCGCAAGAGCGTTATATGATAATCCGGAGATTCTGGTATTGGATGAGGCAACCTCAGCACTGGACTCTGAAACAGAGAAAGCAGTTATGGAAGCAATCGATCGATTACAGGGAAGAAAAACATTAATCATTATTGCACATAGACTTACGACCATCAAGAACTGCAGGTTTATATTTAAGGTGGATGGCGGAAAAATAGAGAGCGTAGATCCGAAGTCATTGTAGTAAATGAGAAGTGTATCGATATCATTTGGAACGGAATGAGGATGTAATATGCAGGAAATAATGGTAAGTGTTGTATTTATTACCTATAATCACGAAAAATATGTACGTAAGGCACTATTAAGTGTATTAGAACAAGAGACAGATTTTCCTTTTGAGGTAATTGTGGGCGAGGATTGTTCTACGGACAATACACGTGCGATTCTTTTAGAGCTCAAGGAACAATACCCAGAGCAGGTAAAGCTTTTATTTAGAGAAAAGAATCTCGGACGTCCAACACTGAATGTGTATCAGACCTCGATGGCATGTACTGGAAAGTATGTTGCTTATCTGGAAGGTGATGATTATTGGACAGATCATAAAAAGCTACAGAAGCAGGTTGATTTTTTAGAAACGCATCCTGCTTATATCGCTACCACACATGGCTGTACCATGGTAGATGAAGAGGACCAGATAATCACAGACGCCTCCATACTGCGCGTAGGCAGCATGTATGAGTGGAATGGCAGCTATACATTTGAGGATTATAAATATAAACGGGAGTGGCCCGGACACTATGCGACATTAGTCTGCCACAATATCTATCGTGTAGGAAAATATGATTATTCGATTTTGTATCAAGCACACGATTTTGTGGATGATGCGGTCATTCTATTGTTTTTACTGATGCAGGGTGATATTTGGCGCATGGAGGAGAACATGAGTGCATGGCGCTATGTTCGCAAAAAAGACGGCGGGAACTGGAACTCATTATCTCTGGAACGTAATGTTGTGGTAGAAGATTGTTACTTGATGCAAAATTTGTTAAAATGGTATGAGAAAAGTATTGGACTGACAGATTTCGGAGTTTCAAGAGCCAAGAAGGATTTTGAAACGGCACTAAACCTCTTTTTACATCATCCCAATAGGGTGAACTGGAAGCTCTTGCAGGATATGTATGCCTATAATATAAAAGAGGTCGTGAGAAAAGGTAAGAAAACTACATTGTTTGGTTATTCCTGCAAGGCAGTCTTTCATAGGCTGTTTGTAAGAAAATGAGTATCGCTGAAGTGGATGCTTATCAATAAGGAGACTATAGATATGGAAGAAAAGAAAATCTTAGTGACACGTTCCTCGATGCCACCGTTTAAAGAATACGTGGAAGCCATTCGTCCGTTGTGGGACAGTGTATGGCTGACTAATATGGGAAAAAATCATCAGGAATTGATGGGCGAGCTGGCAGAGTACCTAAAGGTACCAAATGTATCGCTTTTTGTGAATGGACATATGGCTTTAGAGCTTTGCATCCAGGCCATGGGACTCACAGGTGAGGTCATCACGACACCATTTACTTTTGTATCTACGACACATGCTATTATCAGAAATGGTTTAACGCCAGTCTTTTGTGACATCAACGCAGAGGATTATACGATAGATGTAGATCAAATAGAGTCATTGATTACCGACCAAACATCCGCTATTATTCCGGTCCATGTATATGGAAATGTGTGTAATGTAGAAAAGATAGAGCAGATCGCTAAGAAACATGGGCTAAAGGTTCTGTACGATGCGGCACATGCATTTGGGGTAAAGGTGAATGGTCGTGGAGTCGGTAACTTCGGCGATGCCTCCATGTTCAGTTTTCATGCAACAAAGGTATTTCATACCATTGAGGGTGGTGCCATAACGACAGCAGACGAGGTGCTTGATAAAGAAATATATAAATTAAAGGACTTTGGAATTAAGAATGAAGAGATTATCGATGGCATAGGTGCCAATGCGAAAATGAATGAGTTTCAGGCAGTTATGGGGCTTTGCAATCTGAAGCATGTGGAGGAAGAAATTGCGAAGCGTAAAGCCATAGTAGAAAGATATCGCAGTCATTTAGGAAATAAGGCCGGAATTAAAATCATAAGTGATAAACAAGGTATTGTTTCAAATTATGCTTATTTCCCAGTCGTGTTTGACGAGAATATCATAGGAGAAACGAGAGATGATATTTATGCAAGATTAAAAAAACACAATGTCTATACCCGAAAGTATTTTTATCCACTGACAAATGATTTAAAATGTTTTGAAGGACGCTTTGATAGTAACCTGACACCAGTGGCGAAGCAGATTGCAGAAAGAGTGCTGACATTACCGATGGCGGCATCACTTACCATCGAGGACGCAGATAGAATATGCAGTATTATTTTAGATCAACAGAGTTAATTTCTGTACTACAATGAGGGTACAATATGATAATAGTAAAGTTTACGAGTGGTCTCGGCAATCAGATGTTTCAATACGCTTTCTACAGAATGCTACAGGAAAGATATTATGAGACGGAGATCAAAGCAGATATGACATGGTTCCATGCAAATGACGAGCACCAGGGGTATGAGCTGGAACGTATTTTTAAAGGGGTAAAAGATTCTACATTTTGGTTGGAAAAGGCGACTACAAAAGAAATCAGAAACGTGACAGGCATCATTCCCTGCTTTGTCAGTGGAAAGTATGGCCCGCTTTTTGAAAAGCTGGTTTATTATCCAAACAGAGTGTTGCGCCTGTTTTCAGAAAAAAAGTATGCACCTTATAAGATAGATGAACTGCGAGAATGCTTTGGCGTGGATACGGATCAGGAACAGATGAACCGTTTGATTAAGAAATTGTACCAGAAGGTCATGCATCTGGATATTACTAAGAACTGGTATCTGGCTGGCTTTTGGATCGAAGAGATGTATTATAAAGAAAGACTGGAAGAAGGATTACTGCAAAAAGAGTTTGTTTTTCCAAAGCTCACAGGCTATAATGCTGAGCTGGCGAAAGACATCTGTAGTAAAAATGCAATCAGTATACATGTGCGCAGAGGCGATTATTTAGGAAAATATGCTTCTGATTTTATCGCACTGGGCAGAGACTATTATGAAAAAGCAGTTTCCTATATAGAGGAGAGAATCACACAACCGACCTATTACATTTTTTCAGATGATAGTGTTTTTGTGGAACAAGAATTCTCATGGCTTTCAGATAAAGTCATCGTATCTCATAACGTGGGAAGCGAAAGCTATCGCGATATGCAGCTGATGACACTGTGCAGGCACAATATCATCGCAAATTCGACCTTTAGCCAATGGGGTGCATTTTTAAACCAAAACGAGGGGCATATTACGGTATATCCACGTGCTTATATGAGAACAAAAGATAATGAGATAAAAAGTTTAACAAACTGGGTCATGCTTTAGAACAACAGGAAACAGGAATAAAACGAGAATAAAATTAAATTTACTCTTGAAATCTATAGGCACTTCATGTATAATTACGCTTGTTGATATTTAGGGCTATAGCCAAACGGTAAGGCAACGGACTCTGACTCCGTCATTTCAAGGTTCAAATCCTTGTAGCCCTGTAAGAGATACTTCAGTGAAAGCAATCACTGAGGTATTTTTTTGTCCAGGGAAGGCATGATTCCAGTCAAAAGAGTCATCATACAAAAGTAGTTGACATCCAAAAGAAACAATGCTAACATAATACGGAACGGAGGTTCTTTAATATGCAGGTATTAAAAGAGGAAGTGAGAAAGCAGATTCTATTGTCAGCAGAAAAAAAGTTTTGTGAAAAAGGCTTTTTAGAAACAACCACGCGTAGTATTGCGATGGAAGCTAAAATCAGTGTCAGCAATTTATACTTATATTACGAGAATAAAGAGACGCTTTTCCTTGCAGTTGCAGAACCTATTTTTCACCAGTTTAATTCTATGCTTCAGGATTTTCTGGTGCATAGTGATCCAATGGATGATTTGAGTCGCAATATCAGTCTTGGAATGGGAAAGATTATTACGGCTGGTCTAGACCGATTTCTGTTATTATCGGAAAAGAGCAAAGGAACCAAGTATGAGGGATTTCGGGAACAATTAGTGGAAGAGCTGAAAAAGCATATTTTAGTGCAGTTACACGATTCAGTTGTGGATCAGGAATTGATGGCGAGTGTCTTTTCGAAAAGCCTCATAGAAGGAATCATCCAGATAGCCAAGGAACATAAAACGCAAAAGCAGTTGGCGCAATGTTTACAGCAACTGGCGGACTATCATACAGATGGAATCAGGAGATTTTTAAAATAACTGCCAGCAGGCAGATTATTTTTTAATAAAATAAGGAACGGTCGTTCCGAAATAAGGAGAAAAAAGTTATGAGTTGGAAAGATATGTTGTTTTCAGAGGAATCAAAGAAGTCTGCGAAGTTTTATCAAAAGTTATTACGGTTGCTGGATAGTCCGGCAAGAAAGAAATATAATAACCCAGATAAGCTTATTGAAAATGCAAAAATCGAAAAAGGACAGGTGGTACTCGAAATAGGTTGTGGTTCCGGATTCTTTACAGAGGAAATTTCTAAGCGGGTAGGAACCACAGGAACCGTTTATGCTACCGATATTCATCCAATTGCCGTAAGGGAGTTGAAGGAAAAAGTGAAGCTCTTAGGACTTACAAACGTAGTCGTGCAATGCGAGGATGCATTGCATACAACATTTCCGGAGCAGTCTATAGATATGATTGTTCTATATGGAGTAGTCCCTGCACCGGTGATTTCCTTAAAAGACTTGGCAAAAGAGATGCATCGTGTTTTAAAGCCAGATGGAGTCTGTGCAATCTGGACAGTGGCACCATTCTGGCGCCCGACGACAATAGAACGATATGCAGATTTCACCAGAATGAAACGCATATATCCTGTTTTTCGATTAAAAAAGAATAGCAATATATCTTTACAAATATAGCAAACTGATATATCATTCACTGAAAGTGGTGCAAAGAAGCAAAAGCAGAGTTACGAAAGAGAGGGATATAAGATCGTGGGACATTTAGGATTTTCTTATGTAGGAGCCATATATTTATTGATGCTAACCATACCCAATCTGATTTGGGCTCGAAACAAACCAATCGGGTATGAGAATATCGTTTGCAACGAGAATAAAATACTATTACTATTTGAGAGAGTAGGGCAGTTTCTGGTTACGCCGATTGCATTGATTTTCACGGATTACAATATAAAACCATTTTCCAGCTGGTCTATTTGGCTCATCATTTCATTTTTACTGATGCTGCTATATGAAGTATCATGGATTCATTATTTTAGAAGCAAACATACCTTAGCAGATTTTTATGGAGATTTTCTGGGAATTCCCGTTCCAGGCGCATTGCTTCCTGTTGTAGCATTTTTCTTACTGAGTATTTATGGTAAAGTAATCTGGCTCACCATTGCCATCATTATTTTGGGAATTGGCCATATCGGCATTCATATACAGCACAGAAAAAATATTTAAAGTTTCACTACATCATTTTTTTATTAAGGGAGTGTATCTTATGAAGAATACAATTGAGCGTATCTTAATTGAAAATGGGGCATCTCTGGTAGGATTTGCAAAGATTGACGGATTATATGGGAACGTAGATCCGCAGGAACCTAAAAGCGAGGATTCTGCAAAGGGAGAGATCGTGATACCCAGGTATCCATTTGGAGTTTCCATCGCGCTCGCCTATCCCAAAGAGGTAATCAGAGGTATCAGTGAGGCGCCAACAATGGAGTATTATGATGCGTATCACCGATTGAATGAAAAACTGGATAAGCTGGCAACAATGTGTGCAGAATTAATAAAAGAGCAGGGCTATCATGCCTATGCGCAGACGGGTTCTGCTACGCAGGAATATGGTATTTTCAGAACAGTAATGCCTCATAAGACCGTAGCAATGCATGCTGGGCTCGGATGGATTGGGAAAAGTACACTTTTTTTGACAGAAGCATATGGATCAGCCATTCGTCTGACGTCTGTATTGACAGACGCGCCCTTAGCCTGCGATGAAGCGATACTATCCTCAAAGTGCGGAAGCTGTATGCGTTGTACAAATGCCTGCCCTGGAAAAGCAATTTCAGGACGTGTCTGGAGTCCAGAATTAGATCGGGAGGCGTTTTATGATGCCTTATCCTGCAGAAAAAAGGCAAGAGAGATTTCAGCCAGAGCAATCAATCAACAAATCACATTATGTGGAAAATGTATCGAGGTTTGTCCCTATACCAGAAAGTATATCAACCATGAATGATAATAATAAGGACAGAACCATAGGGACAGAACCATAAGGACAGAACCATAAGGATACCCAGAAGCTGATTATAAATGCAGGTGGGTGCGGGAGGCGTCTTATGCCAAAGGGAACGAACCAAAAGCTAAAACTACTATATCTGATGAAAATCATGCTGGCAAAAACAGATGATGCGCATAGCCTCACCATGCCGGAAATCCTGAGGGCACTAGAAAGCTATGATGTGACAGCAGAGCGAAAAAGTATCTATGCTGATTTTGATACGCTAAGAGACCTCGATATCGATATTATAGGAGAAAAAAGAGGAAAGACCTATTATTATCATGTGGCTTCGAGACAGTTTGAAATCGCAGAGCTTAAGCTGCTCGTGGATGCGATTCAGTCCTCAAAGTTTATTACGGAAAAGAAATCGAATGAATTAATCAAGAAGCTGGAAAGCCTCACAAGCGAACAGGAAGCAAAACAACTTCAGAGACAGGTATATGTAATCGGCAGAATTAAAACAATGAATGAGAGCATCTATTACAACATCGACGAGATTCATTCTGCAATCAGTAGGAATAGACAAATCACATTTCAGTATTTCAAATGGAATGTGCAGAAAAAAATGGAGCTCCGGAAAGAAGGGGCATTTTATCAGCTCAGTCCATGGGCATTATGCTGGGATGATGAAAACTATTACATGGTTGCTTTTGATGCAAGCGCCGGAAAAATAAAACACTACCGTGTAGATAAGATGACTAAAATTTCTACAATCAATGGGGAGCGAGCAGGAAAAGAAGACTTTAAAAAGGTCAACATGGCAAGCTATAACCAAAAGTATTTCGGAATGTTCGGTGGCGATATCGAAACAGTCAAGCTGGAATTTAAAAATGACATGGCAAACGTAGTATTTGATCGATTTGGAAAAGATATCATGATTATCCCTTCGTCGGAAGACCATTTTACGGTGAATATAACAGTAGCTGTCAGTACACTATTTCTGGGCTGGATTTTTGCATTAGGAGATAATGTCAGAATACTAGGTCCCTCTACAGTCAGGGAAAAGGTAAAAGCAGAAGCGAAGAGAATGTATGAAAGATACCAAGAGATGGAATAGAGACGGTAAAACAATCTTTAGCGAGAACAATTTGTGATAATATAGCTTGAGATTATTTTGAAAAATCACTATAATTGAAAACAGGGAAAATATTATATTTTATCATATAAAACTCATATGAACACAGGAATCATCTGTAAGGATAGCAGATCTGTGTTTGTGTGAGTTTTTTTGTGGTTGAGGATGTGAATTTCTTAGGGTTTGTCCAGGGATTATGTATGTGATGGGGTATAAGAATGAGAAATGAAGTTTTAGATGGAATAATGGGGCTGTGTGTTGCAGATGCACTTGGTGTGCCGGTTGAATTTAATAGCCGTGATAAACTAAAGGCAAACCCGGTTACAGATATGAGAGCATATGGGACGTATCACCAACCATATGGAACATGGTCGGATGATTCTAGCATGACTTTATGCCTTCTTGATAGCTTATGTCACGGTCTTGATTATCAGGATATAATGGAGAAATTTAAATCCTGGCTCACCGAAGGTAAATACACACCTCATGGAGAAGTGTTTGATGTAGGAGTTGGCACAAGACAAGCTATTATGAGATATATCTCTGGAGTAGCGCCATTACGATGCGGTGGTGTAGGTGGACGTGATAATGGGAATGGATCTCTTATGAGAATTCTACCGCTGTTGTTCTACATGCAATCCTTGTATGGCACGGACTTTCAGGATGTGGATGAAGCATTTCATATGATCCACCAAGTGTCTGCTTTAACCCATGCTCATAAGCGAAGCCAAATTGCATGTGGCATTTATCTATCGGTTGCATCAATGCTTATCGGTAATATGGATTTAAGTATTGCAGTAGAAATGGGAATTTACAAAGCTTTTGAGTACTATAAGGGAAAAGCGGAGTACGAAACAGAAATCAGCCATTATCAGCGGCTGTCAGATAAGAACTTTGGAGAAATCAATGAGGTTGAAATAAGAAGCAGTGGCTATGTGGTGGATACTTTAGAAGCTGCAATATGGTGCTTAATTAATACAAAAACATATAAAGACTGTGTTCTTATGGCTGTCAATCTTGGAGAGGATACGGATACAGTTGCAGCCGTTGCAGGAGGATTGGCAGGATTGTTCTATGGAATCGAGAATATTCCGATTGAATGGACTGCAAAAATCGTACGTAAAGATTATATTGAAGAGCTCTCAGATCGACTTCATTGCTCGTTGCTAAAACGAAGCATTGATAAGTTGCTGGCATTCATTCCTTACTTTGAAAATGCAAATGAGAAAAATACCTGTTCCTGGGGCGGTGGAGAAAAGCTTGGAGAGAATCACTTTTCCATGCCATATCCTATATACGAACAAACATTGGTGAATTTTGTCCAAGCAGTAGAATCATCAAATTTAACTTGCTACAACTACCTTGAGGTCATTGAAAAGCACGGCCTGCATGGTGCGGAAGAAATGAATACGGCAATCGAACAATCCGATCTTGAGTTAACTTTGGCGATTTTAACAGGATATATTCGACAAGAACGCTTTTGTGATGGACTGTGGGGTTCGGCGGTAAAAGACAAGACATTTTTAAAGATTTTAAGAAAACTCGAGTGGTTGATGGCCGTTACAAAATGAATTGATGAACTTCAAGTGAAATTTTTTGGGTGAAAATTCATATTGAAAATTCATTTTACAGAGATTTTTATAGGACAGTAAGTGTGGGATAATTTGGGAAACTCGAACTTTGAATGTTAGGAAAGGTAAAGAATATGGAAGGAATATTTGGTGATTTATTTGACTATAATGACGATGGAATGTTGGATACATTTGAAAAAGCAACTGATTTCACAGCATTTACATCAATAATAGATAGTGCGGAAAACGCAGAAAAGATAGATGAATTAGAATTGATGGATGAAGAGCAAAATATTTAAATTTGTTGCGTATCCATACTACTTAATCATACGTTAAAGAGCAAGAAAAGATTGTAAATATGCTAAATTGACGATACAATAGCTTTAGTTGTGAAAAAACAAAAAGTTAAACAATTCTGAAGTTGATGCATGGATAAAAAGTGGAAAGGTGCATTGTGAGATCGGATATGGGGAATAATTGAGACATGTAAATCTAGATAGTATATAAGTTAAAATATAATAGATGGAACACTGGGGGAAGTAATCATGATTACAGGAGAGATTAAGAATAAAATTGATAAAATATGGACGGATATGTGGGCGGGTGGTGTCACAAATCCATTAACAGTAATTGAACAGATTACATATTTAATGTTTATTCGTTCTTTGGATGAAAAAGAATTAGAAAATGAAAGTTTTGAAGCTTTAACAGGCGAAAAGATGGAAAAGATTTTTCCACAGGATGACGATGGTCAGGAAATGCGTTGGAGTAAATTTAAAGATAAAGATTCAAGAGAAATATTTGAAGTTATTGGACAAAAGGTCTTTCCTTTTATTAAGTCTTTGAATGGAAATAGTGCATCTGCTTTCTCGAGATATATGGAGAATGCTATATTCATGATTCCTACTCCACAGATTTTACAAAAAATCGTAACAGGGCTTGATGACTTATATGAAAAAGATTTAACAGGACTTGATATGCAAGGAGATTTGTATGAATATATGCTTGATAAACTTGCAACAGCAGGTCAAAACGGGCAGTTTCGAACACCTAAGCATATTCGTGAAATGATGGTTCAGTTAGTAAATCCAACCCCAGATGATACCATCTGTGATCCGGCATGTGGTACAGCAGGTTTCTTAGTATCGGCATCTGAATATGTAAGAAAAAAATATGAAGCAAATATGACTAGTGAGCAGTGGGAACATTTTGATAAAGGCGCATTTTCAGGTTTTGATACAGATTCAACTATGCTTCGAATCTCAGCAATGAATTTGATGCTTCATTCTATAAGTAACCCAGACATAGGTTATAAAGATAGCGTTTCTAAACAGAATGAAATTATTTCGAAATATACAGTTTGTCTTGCAAATCCTCCATTTGCGGGAACGATTGATTCAGAAAGTATTAACGATAACCTGAAAGCAATCTGTAGCACAAAAAAAACTGAACTATTATTTGTAGCATTATTCATAAGAATGCTTAAAAAGGGTGGAAGATGTGCTTGTATCGTGCCAGATGGCGTGTTATTTGGCAATTCAAATGCACATAAAGAACTTAGAAAAGAACTTGTAGAAAATCAGCAATTGCAAGCAATTATCTCTATGCCAAGTGGTGTTTTCAAACCATATGCGGGGGTTTCCACAGCAGTATTAATATTTACAAAAACAGATGATGGTGGAACAGATAAAGTATGGTTTTATGATATGAAATCAGACGGCAAGACGCTTGATGATAAACGACAGGAGACAGACAAAAATGACATTCCGGACATTTTGGAAAGATGGAATCATCTTGATCAGGAATTAGACAGAGCAAAGACAGAACAGTCATTTTTTGTTACAAAAGCAGAAATAGAAGAAAATAATTATGAACTTTCAATTAATAAGTTTAAAGAAGTGATTTATGAAAAAGTAGAATACGATTCACCTAAGGTTATTATGGAGAGAATTGATCAAATTGATGAAGAAATTGTAACTTTAAAAACGGAATTAAAAGAATTACTAAATTTAGATTTGTAGGGATGATTATGAAAGAAAAAATAAAACTAAAAGATGTAGCGATTCATTCCAAAGGGAAACAAATAAATGGAAGTGACCTTGTTGAAGATGGCATGTATGATTACCTAAATGGTGGAATTAACCCATCAGGAAAGTGGAATGAATATAATACAAATGGCTGTACTGTGACCATTAGCGAAGGTGGTAATTCAAGTGGATATGTGAATTACATGGAAGAGCCCTTTTGGTGTGGTGCTCATTGTTATTTCTTATCTGACGTAAATGGCAATCCAAAGTATCTTTATTTTGCACTAAAGAGTAAACAAGAGCAGATAATGAATCTTAGAACTGGTGCAACGATGCCAAATATTAAGAAAAGTGTACTGGGTGAATTTGAATTTACTTATGATAGTAGTCTAGAAGAGCAAGAAAAAGTTGTTAGTGTTCTTGAGCGAATTGAAAAGATAATAAGTTATAAGAATGAGCAATTACATGATTTAGATAACCTCATCAAATCCCGATTTGTCGAGATGTTTGGCGATCCTATTCATAATGAAAAAGGCTGGGACAAACTACCGCTAGAAAAATCATGTAATACAATAGTTGATTGTCCACATTCAACACCTAACTACACATTTGAAGATACTGGATTTATGTGTATCAGGACATCCATAGTTAAGAAAAATAAGATACTATGGGATGGAATTGAATATATTCCAGAAGAAGAGTTTATCAAAAGAATTCAGAGAAAGCGCCCAGAAAAAGGTGATGTAATCTATACGAGAGAAGGAGCAATACTTGGAATTGCAGCAATAATTGATAGAGACTATAATGTAGCTTTAGGGCAACGTTCTATGCTTCTTTCACCTAACAAAACAAAGTGCACCTCCGAATTTTTAAGTGTGGCAATGAACTGCGATACATTTTTAGATAATGCACTTAGAGGTGTTAGTGGATCTGCTTCGCCACATATAAATGTTGGAGATATAAAGTCATTTGAAATGATTATGCCACCAATTGAGTTTCAAGAACGGTTCGCAACCTTCGTCCAACAAGTCGACAAATTGAAATTTGAGACACAGAAAGCAATAGACGAAACACAATTACTACTAGATGCATTAATGCAAGAATATTTCGGGTAATAAATATGGAGAATATTACGTTAAGAGAACAGATAGATATATACTATCAAAAGTTACTTATTCTTCAATTTAAAGCTTCTGAAGATATTTCACATAATCCAACGAAAGGATCAATGAGAGAGGAATTTATTAAGGGGCTTATAGAAGGTTGTTTTCCTGAAATCAAGCTAGGAAAGGGATTGTTGTCAAAAGGAAATTGGCAAAGTACACAGATTGATTTTATGCAACTTAATAGTAATGCACGAATGGATATTATTGGTGGACAAAACATTGTCGATATTAAAGACTGTTGTATGGTTATGGAAATAAAAAGTAATGCTAGATCTAAAGAAATAGAAGATTTTAATGAAGTGGCGAGGCAAATTAAAAATCAAAGTAATAATATTATTAAGTGTGGGATGTTTTGTTATAACATCGATTTGAAGCAGGAAACTGTATTAAAGCGTTTTGGGTTTAAATATGAAAAACCGCCACTTGACTATTATATTTATGGGAATAGTGAAATATTATATCAAAATATAGATTTTATTTTCACGTTAGAAGCAAAAAATGAAAATGAGGCTTATTTGGTTATTAAAAATATTGATAATACATATCAAAACTTCATGAAGAATCCTATTATTACTTACTTTATTAATTTATTTAAAAATTATTTATAAGTTAGGTATCTTCAGAAGCTATCATAGGAGAAAATTATGTCAAACTTCGAATTCTTAACATTAAAAACTGAGTATGAACTTTTTGCAGCAGCCTGTGTTGAAGCAGAGAAGGTTTTGATATCATCGCCTGCTATGAGTGCTGTTGGAGCAAGAAAAGCGCTTGAGTTAGCTGTGAAGTGGGTATATTCTGCCGATACAACGATCTCAATGCCTTATAAAGAAAACTTGCAGGCATTGATTCACGAACCAAGTTTTCGTTTTGCCTTGGATGGAAAAACGTGGGGAAAGATACCTTTTATCATAAAGCTTGGTAATCTGTCAGTACATACAGATAAGAAGGTATCAAAAAGTGATGCAGTTTTAGCTTTGCAGGGATTATTTGAATTTATAGAATGGATTGATTATTGCTATGGAAGCGATTACCAGGAAAGAAACTTTGATGAAAATCTAATACCATCAGAAAAAGTTACAGTTGATGTGGCAAAAATAAAAGAACAGGAAAATTTGCTTTCGGAAAAGGAAAGTGAAATCGAAGCACTTAGAGAAAAAATAGAAGCACTTTCTGCGACATTCACAGCCGGAAAAGATCAACACAAAGAGGAAAGAAATTTTACAGCAAAAGATCTGTCAGAGTTCAAAACACGGAAGAAATATATAGATGTAGATTTGAAATTACTTGGATGGGATTTTGATAATGACGTAAAAGAAGAATTTCCAGTAGAGAATATGGATGGTAAACCAGGCCAGAAGGGATCTGCTGACTATGTTTTGTTTGGCAAAGATGGTTTGCCACTTGCAATTATTGAAGCAAAACGGACAAGTAAGGATGCTAATATTGGAAGACAGCAGGCGTTGCTTTATGCAAACGCAGTGGAAGAAAGATATGGTCGTAGACCGATGATGTTTACCACCAATGGTTTTGAAACTTACTTTTGGGATGATGAAAGTTATCCTCAGAGAAGAGTAAGTAGTATTTTTTCGAAAATGGATCTGCAAAAACTGATGAATCGTAGGGAAGAAAGAAAAGATTTAACTACAATTCGTATTGATGATAAGATTACTGATCGTTATTACCAGAAAGAAGCTGTTCGTGCAGTGTGTGACAATGTGGTGCGGGGGCATCGTAAGAACCTTCTGGTTATGGCAACTGGATCGGGAAAGACAAGAACCGCGTCTAGTCTAACGGACGTATTATCCAGAGGTGGATATGTGACAAATGTTTTGTTCTTGGCAGATAGAACAGCACTTGTAAAACAGGCAAAAGACGATTTTAAAAATTATATTCCCGATATGAGCCTTTGCAATCTGTTATCCAATAAAGATGACAAAAATGCCAGAATTATTTTTTCAACCTATCCAACTATATTAAATGCCATTGATTCTGAAAAGACAGAGGATGGACAGCGCTTATTTACACCATCGCATTTTGATCTCATCATCGTGGATGAAGCGCATAGAAGTATTTTTAAAAAATATCGTGCAATATTCGAATATTTTGATGCAATTGTAGTAGGGTTGACTGCCACACCAAAGACAGATGTGGATCGCAATACCTATGATTTCTTTGAGATGGAACATGGGGTGCCGACCTATGCATATGATTATGAAACGGCAGTCTATCGTGACCATGTACTTGTGCCTTATTTTAATATTGAGACATCTACAAAATTCATGGAAGAAGGAATTGTATATGATGATCTGGAAGAAAAGGACAAAGAACGTTACGAAGATGATTTTGGGGATGAAGAAGGAAATGTACCAGAGTATGTACCGTCACCGACTCTTAATCATTTTGTTTTTAATGATAAAACAGTAGATCTTGTATTACAGGACTTAATGGAAAATGGAATTAAAGTAGAAGGTGGAGATCGAATTGGAAAGACAATTGTCTTTGCTCAAAACAAAACACATGCCGAATTTATTGTGCAACGGTTTAATAAACTCTATCCCAAATTAAAAGGTAAATTTACAAAGCGGATTACCTGTGAAGATACTTATGCGCAGTCGGTTATTGATGAATTTAAGATAGCAGGTAAAGCGCCATATATTACTGTTTCTGTGGATATGATGGATACTGGTATTGATGTTCCGGAAGTAGTCAATCTTGTATTCTTTAAAAAAGTACGTTCAAAAACAAAGTTCTGGCAGATGATTGGACGAGGAACTAGACTTTGCAAAGACCAAACCTTTGTAGATAGGCAAGATGGAGAATATACAGATAAAAAAAGATTCTATATCTTTGATTATTGTGGAAACTTCGAATACTTCCGCGCCAATAAAGAGGGAATTGAAGGAAAGGATACCGAAAGCCTTAGCGAAAAGATTTTTAGTAAGAGAGTACGAATCATTCAAAATCTGCAAACAGCCGATTACCTAGAAGTGAAATATCAAAACTGGAGAAACGAACTTATAGATATTGAATTGCAGCAGATACAAGGCTTAAATAAAGAACTGATAGCAGTACATATGCAACTACGTTATATAGAGAAATTTGATAAAAGAGAAGCATTTACCTGTTTATCAGAGCAGGATTCTCATGATTTATCAAGTCATGTATCACCATTAGTAACCTTGGATGATAAAGATGAATATGCAAAAAGATTTGATAATTTAATGTATGGTTTGATAATATCCCAGATGGAAATATTGCCAGGTTTTAAGAAGGCTAGAAATCAAGTATACACCTTAATGGAAGCATTGGAACAAAAAGCAACCATCCCTAAAGTCAGAGAAAAGCTACCCCTGATTCAAGCGGTTACCACAGATGAATTCTGGGCGGCAAATGATATTATGTTGTTTGAAAAGACTCGTGTGGAACTAAGAGATTTGATTAAGCTTACAGTGGATGAAGGAATCGAAAAACAGCCGATTATGACCAGTCTTGTAGATCCAGTTCTATCTCGAAAAGAAGGAGATTTATTAGATGCAGCATATGATTTTGAAGATTATAGGTTAAAGGTAAATCGTTATATTGAGCAAAATAAGAATCACATCGCCATCTGGAAACTTCGTAATAATGTGAAGCTTGAGAGGGGAGATTATCAGGCATTGGAAAGTATCTTCACAAAGGAATTAGGAAATGAAGAAGATTACAAGAGAGAATTTGGATATACCCCATTTGGCTTGCTGATCCGTAAAATTGCAAAGCTGGAACATGAAGCAGCAATGAAAGCATTTTCTAAATTTATTGATGATGAGTCCTTGAATCAGAAACAGATTGTATTCGTAAAGAAGATTGTTGATTATGTGGAACAGAACGGATATATCGAGAATGTGACTGAATTGATGAAACCACCGTTTGATAAGCCAATGAACTTTGTGAAGCTGTTTGATAGTAAGAGGCAGGCGGAAATTGTTAGGTTGGTGAATGAGATTCGTGAGAATGCGGTGGAAGTGGCGGGATAATAAAGACGGTATTGGGTTAAGAAATGCAATGTAATTTCGAGATATGTGAATGTTAATGAATGTCCGCACCCTCCCGGTGTCACTATCTGTTTTGACATAACGACTATCACACGGTGAGCAAGACAGGCAGGAGCTATATATTGCATAGATGATGTAAAACTTATCACTATATATATAAGTATTCAGAACATATCAAACCAAGAAATGAGTTAATCAAGCGTTGGGCTTGGAAACTTGATACATGTCTGAAGTCGATGGGAGCACACCTGTTGGAAGAGTAGTGTGAAAATTATAAAATATGCTTCTGCCATCTTCCTTGTATATAATATAGATAGCGTAATAAAAGAATTTGATAAAGTAGTAGTAAAGATACAAATGAGAAGTTCTTAGGACGAGTAAAAGACAAAAATCTTTATGCCAAATGTAATATGAAACATTTTTGCAGATGAAAGGAAAATGAATGAGGCATGCAAGCGATTATAACATAGATAGGTGGCCGAGAAAAGAAATATCTGATTATGATAAAAAGGATTATCGTAGTAAGTTTTATAAGGGAAAGTGGTTTAAAGTATGGCTAGATAATGTTGCGGAAAAAGCTTTTGCTGAAAATAAAAAGCCAGAAGAAGTCATGTGGAAATTATGCGATGCGAAAACAGAACATATTCCTAAATCGTTATTTAAATTTTTCCCATTTAATAAAAATAGTTTGAAGTGTATAGAAGAAGGAACTGTATATTTAAATACTCCGGAAAATTTTAATGATCCATATGATTGTTATCTGGCAGTAGATAAAAATGAATTTGTAAAGAGATATCTTCTGGATAGGCTAAAGATAACTTCTGCAGTGGAAAGAGGTGTAATTTCTGAACATGAATATCAAAAAATCGTGAGAAGTATATGCAAAGAAAGCAGAAATAGCTTAAATGAACATATTTATAGCATGTTTGACAGTGTGCTTACACATATAAATCTGGAACATCCAAATAATAATGAAATACGGGAGATATGTTTTGAAGCCATAAAATTATATGAGAATAAAACAGATTTGCTACGTAAGGAGCAATTCAGGATAGCTTCATTTTCCAAATTAAAAAAAGAGGAATTGGTTTCTTATATGGAAATGTGGGGGCATTATGCAAATAATCATTCGGGATTTTGTGTAGAGTACGATATGGGCAGCAATGTTGATGGAGAAAAATGGGATAAAATCTTAATGGGAGGTTTACTTCCCTGTTCTTATTCAGCCCAACAACATAAAATACCAAATTATACATTTTATAAATATGTACTGAGTAGAAAATTAACAAAGAAACAGACTATTCTAATGAATAAAGCAATAATAACATCAATGTTATCGAAGTCATCATCATGGAGTTATGAAAAAGAATGGAGACTAATCCTGCCGAATGAACTTTGCAATATTTATAATAATTTGCTACCTTTCTATAAAATAAAAGCAATTTATCTGGGATGTAAGATGTCATTGTTAGATAAAGAGTACATGTATAAATTATGTATGCAAAACAATATTGACGTATTTGATATGAGGTTAAAAGATGACTACTATGAATTTGATTTGGTATCGATAGATGTGGAGAATAAAATGAAGGATAGAAATTTTTTGAGAAAAGTACAAACAGATAATTATTTATTTTAGTCAACATAATGAAGGACGATAATATGCTTGATGATCCAGGTATAAAGGTTAAAGAAGCGGCGGTTGAAGAAGTGGTTGCTGAAAGTGTCATAAAATGTGAGATGCTCTCAATTGAAAGAACCTGCTTATAAATTGGGGATTACCAAGACAAAATCTTCAGTACAAAATATAGAGGCTATTTTTCATATGGAAAATACTCTTTGTGAAATAATGTGTCCCAAAAAGCATGTTGATATTCAGCTTATGCCTAATGTATTAAAAATATGCTAAGAGAACCAATAAGAATGTACCATTGCATAAATTATTATTCTCTGTAATTTGTAAAGAAAAATTGTTATTATTTTATAAAATTACATCAAAACTTATTTCCCGCCAACAAATGATGAGGAGCATATCCTTCATAGATATAAATTTATGATAGATACTACATTTGTAGATGATTCTGGATTTCAAGAGGTAGCAACTATGCAGAAGATAAAAGAATTAATTAATGAATTACAAAAATTAGAAATTGAAACACCAATATTTATAAATACAGATGATGAATATTTCAAAAAAATAAAACAATTATATAACAAAATAGATGTTGTAGCAAAACATTACGGAGCTATTTTTTTATGTGAAGAAATAAAAATAATTATAGAAATAATAAAGAGATATTATAGTGGAGACATTGATGAAGCTATTCAAAAATTTAATGAATTAATTAAAAAATTAGCTGAAAGTAATTACTTATGTGCAGCTATAAATGAAAGTGAAGCCCTTAAAGACTTTAGGTTTTTAAAAAAGGAAAAAAATGAATCGGATGTTGATTTTTTACGTCAACAAGTAGATTTTTATAGGGCCCGAGTAGGTGAAAATGAAGTTTTCAATAAAGAGGATATGTTCCATATTCCGTATAACATGAGAGAAAAGGTGAATACAGAGAGATTTAGTATCCCAGGGATGCCATGCTTGTATCTTGGAAAATCTGTTTATATATGTTGGGTAGAATTAGGTAAGCCAAATGATTCACAGTTTTATGTATCACGAATACATGTTAATGATGATATAAAAATATTCAATCTCGTAGTAAATATTTCAAAAATAAAAAAATTGTCCGAATCAAAACAACAAGATGTTAATAAATTTGATATATGTTTAGACGATTTATTGGAAAAGTATTTAGAGGTTTGGTTAATTTCTATTGCTTGTTCCTTTGTTGTAAATCAAAAAGAACGGAAGTTTAAATCAGAATATATTATTCCACAATTGTTAATGTTGTGTTTGCGAAAAAATGGTATAAATGGTGTTGCATATTATAGCAAACAATTACCAGAATATTCTCCATACCAAAATTTTGCACCAATAAGTGTTAATGTCGCTATCTTAGCAGATGACTCAAATTTAGTTGAAAAGGATAATAATTTCTATTCGGAAGTAATTAATAAATTAGAAGTGACTGATCCAGTAAATAAAGCTGAGTTTCAAAATATTACATCGAGTAGAATATCAATATATGGCACAAGCGATAATATTCCGTTAGGAAATTCTCATATGCATATTTCAAAGCATATTGAAATTGGTGGAAAATGGATCGAATATCAAGAAACTAGATTTGCAGATATTGAAAGATATTTAGGAAAGTAAATTGAAAAGTCAGTGGTGAAAACAAATGAGGGCATAAGATGTTTGCTCCTGATAAAGAAAAATAAGATAGATTAAATTCAAAGCATAGCAATTCACGAACTGGATTTAAGGAAAGAAAGCATTAAAAGAATTTAACTGTTTTAATGGTACCAAAGAGCGTCTAGATTTGCTTATCTTAGACAAGTCTTGTGTGGTTTTAGTAATTGAGAACAAGCTGGGAAAGATGTGGTTTCAGTACAATGGTAGAAGACAAATGATTCAGATTAATGCAGATATATGGAAACCTATGAAAAGATTAGAATAATAGGTTGTTGAATCAAAACATTAAGAAGTGGGTTGAAAAGAAAGTGAGACTTTTTAATAATTGTAGGTAATGCGAAAAGCTGTGATCTGAGGTATCTCGAAACAGTCAAAGCGTAATATAACAAAAAAACGCAGAGCTTAACTTATGATAACGAAGCTAATGAGTTTAGTCTTCAAGAAGCCCCGCAATACCCTCGCCTTGAATAGCAACAATATCCCTAAAAAGTATCTTTTTATCCACAATCTGAATGATTTGGCTGGTTGGAGAAATCTTAGCAACCATGCCTGTCAGTTTTACATATTCGGACTGATCATAATAGACGATGGTTATGATGTCACGAAGAGAAATTTCATTTAATCTGCGGTCTAATTCGTCTTTCATTTCTTCGGATAAATCAATTTTAGGAACAATGATTCGTTCTTTTTCACGTAGAGCCTCTCGGAAACCGCTGAGTGCATCGAAAGGTGCAAAGAGCTTGGCCCTGTCAGTTTTATGATGATACGCCACTTTTATGTCCTCCGATCTGTCTATTTCTATCTCTTGTGGTAGCACCTTCTTCAAAGTTCATACCACGTAAGATTGCATTTTTCCCATATTTCCCTTTGATTTTTAAAACGGCAAGCTGTAGGCTATGATCTCGCTCTAAATCAGCAGTATTCGTAAAGAGATCATACTGTTCATAGACTTCGTCGACCACATCATTTGCAGAGACACTGATTCTGCGGATAGGAGAAATTCTATTTACGACACGTTGATATAGTTCGACATAGTGGCGCGTAATGATGCGATTTGAATTAGTGGTAACAGTCATTGTCGTAGTTCCACTGGTAGAGACTGCGGTTTCTTTGGAGTACCCGACATAAAGTGACAGAGAATGGGTGACGAGTCCTTTATCAACAAGGTCGAGGCACATGAGATCAACCATTTCTTTTACAATGAGCAGACCTTCATCAAAGTTATAGTCACGAAAAAGAACCTGACCATTAGAAATGGAATGCGTCTGCACCTTATAATTTTTGATTTCCGAAATGGTAGTAGGCTCTCTACCCCAGGCATGGTCAATTAAATATTCTGCATCTATGCCAAAAATCCTGTAAAGAGTCTTTTCATCAGCATGGGCAATATCATACATATCTATCATGCCATTAGAAGAAAGACGTTTTGCAGTTCCACGACCGATTCTCCAAAAGTCGGTTAATGGCTGGTGATGCCAGAGCGTCTTTTGGTAGAGAGCTTCATCTAAATAACCAATATGATCGGGAACATGTTTTGCCGTGATATCCAAAGCAATTTTTGCGAGATATAGGTTTGTTCCGATACCACAGGTTGCAGTGATGCCCAGTGTATCCTTGATGCGATTCATCATAGTGATGGCAAGTTCTTTGGCAGACATTTTATAAAGGTCCAGGTAATCAGTCACATCTATAAAAGCCTCATCGATGGAATAAACGTGAATATCCTCCTTTGAAACATATTTCAGATAAATCCCATAAATTTCGGCAGCGTAATTGATATAGAGCTGCATGCGTGGTGGAGCCATAATGTAATTTAAATTTGCTGGAATCTCAAATACACGACAACGGTTTTTCACACCAAGCGCTTTCATAGAAGGTGAGATTGCAAGACAGATAGTGCCCTTCGCTCGTGCGGGATCAGCAACAACTAAATTAGTAGTCATTGGATCGAGCTTCCGCTCAGCACATTCTACGGAAGCATAAAATGATTTCAAATCAATACATAGATATATTTTACTTCCCATAGGATACCTCCAGGGTCTGGATTGTAGTTCGGTATAAAAAGTATACCAAACAAACGTTCGAATATCAATACCAAAGTAAAAGTGCTACAATAGAGGTGTACAAATCAATAAATTTAATAAAAAGGGGGTAGTCTATATGATAAGAAGCAATCACTATCAATACGCAGAAATATTTCAAGAAGAGTCCATTCGAATTGAAAAAATTCATTGGCAGCTCCATTGGTTTTTATATGGGATTATTTTATTTTTAAGCACGATTGTATATTTCGTACAAGGTACTGAAGTTGGAAAATATGGAATGATGTTGTCGCTGGTAAATTTGCTCTATAATGCAGGGATTACAGTGTTTATTGTGAAAAAGAAATACATACCCTGGAATGGGTATGTAATGGTTACAGTCAATATAATGAGTTTATCGCTCTATAATTTTTTGGATGGCTACTTTATTTCGCCTCTTGCACCAGTGACGACAGCAGCAATCATGCTTTACTCGGTGGTTATATTTTTGGCCTCCTTGAGAATGGATAAAATGCTAATTGTATGGGCAACCTTCTTTTCGGTTGTCTGTATGGATGGATTGTATCTATACTTCTATCAAAGTTTTGATCCCGATATCGTGAGTAAAATAGTATCGGCAGATCCCTTGGGGCAGTTTTATCGTACGAGCTATTTAATACTATCAGGCGTATTAATGTATCAGGTTCCAAGAACGATGTTACATATATTAAGGACGCAGGAGCGCTTGGCCAAAGAGAGTCTGGAAAATAAAAAAATAGCGCAAAAGGATGCATTAACGGGAGCCTATAGTCGTTTATATTTCGAGCAGTACTTAGATAATTGTATTGGATTAGCACAAACCTACCATTATAAAGTGGCTCTGTTTTTTATTGACTTGGATGGGTTGAAACAGATCAATGACACATTTGGGCATAGCGTTGGCGATTTTGCACTAAAAGCAGTTGTAACATCCTTAAAAAAAGTAATCAGAGATACGGATATTGTTGCAAGAGTAGGTGGAGATGAATTTGTAGTAGTCAAGTCACCGGTTAGCAATGAAACAAAAAAGAGTAGATTTGGTTTCCGACTACTAGAAGCAATCTGCCAAAAAGTGGTCTATGATAACAAAGAAATCATGATCAGTGCCAGCATTGGAGGCGCAATCTACCCAGACAATGCGATGACAGCAAAACAATTAATCAAGTGTGCCGATGCCGCAATGTATGAAGTAAAGAAAACGGGAAAAAAGAATATGAAATTTTATGAGGGAGCAATGAAAAAATAAGAATAGCGCAGTGCTATTCTTATTTCAAATGCGTGTTTTTTAACTCCTGTGCATTTTGGTTTAAGGAATTTACCAGAGAAGTTACTTTTTCCACGATTAACTTGTTTTCATTACTGATATTATAGGTTTCATTAGAATGAGCAGACACTTCCTCTGTTACAGAAGAGATGGTCTGGATATTCTCGATGATATGAGAATTTGCCTCTTTTAATTCTTTTACAACACTGGTTAACAGCTGAGACTGACTTTCTACACTGGTAGCAGCACCTATGATTTTTTCGAAACTGGAAGCAGTAACAGCAGCAGATTGATTTTGCAACTGATTGCTGTTGATTAATTTATCAATGGATTCAATTACATTTGCTAATTCGCTTGAAATATTGCCAATGATAGTCGTGATATTGCCAGTAGCACCTTTCGTCTGGTTAGCAAGGTTAGAAATTTCTGTTGCAACGACCGCAAAACCTCGGCCTGCATCACCAGCTCTTGCAGCTTCAATACTTGCATTAAGTGACAACATACTGGTCTGATTGGTCACTTTTGTAATCATATCTATGATGGAATGCATCTGATCGGTATATTCATTTAAGCTTTTCAACTCATCCACAACTGCTTTACTTGCTGCTTCGGAATCAGAAACCTGCGTAATCAGTTGATCCATATTATTTTGTGCAAGCTGAATCTCCGATTTTGTAAGCTCGGTATCCTCTGAGATTGTTTTGGAAACAGAAGTAACCTTTTCGACATAATGCTGTATTTCTTCGGTCTGTATAATCTGGTCCTGAATCGATTCGGCAGCATCATTTGTTCCGGAAGAAACTTCTTTCATAGAAGTACTGGTTTCTATAATTGAGGCTTCCAGATGGACAATCTGCTCGGAAACCTGTGAAATACCATCAATCAGATTGCCAGACACACGAATAATGGTGTCTAAAAGAGAAGAAATATGTTCCTTTTCCACATTTAGACGTTCTAATTTTTGAAAACTGATTTTTCGTAAGGTCATGGTAGATAAATAGGTATAAAGCGCAATCAATATCATGACGAGAATTTGAATTTCAGCTTTTTGCATATCATCGCCAGAAAATCCGACCGTATTATACTTGTATACAATCTGAATGATGTTAACGAGAACACTTCCACCACAGATGGCAATACTATAGTACAAATCTGGGAAAAGAGTGGTTACAATCAGCATCGGAATAGCATAGGTAAAAGCCAATGAGTTTACTGTTGTAAAAAGGATAAAGACATAGAGGAGGGAGTAGCCGGTACCGGCTAAATGCTGGATGGCTTTTGTTTCATTGTTTTTGGAATAAGCCAAGTACTCAAGTATCACAGGAATCAATCCCAGTAATATAATGACCAGTAAATAAGGAATGGAACGAAGACCTTTTAACACTTCGACAACATACGCCATAATCATAAGAATATCAATAATACCATGGCAAAACATAACAATAAAATTGATTTGTGCCTTTTCAC